>CESM01064547.1_pt1 | contig 11195 bp, 8 predicted proteins | sample 361421 | NCBI WGS metagenome assembly CESM01 (sample SAMEA2622219, study PRJEB7988) | marine metagenome | isolation source: saline water (ENVO:00002010), including | reverse complement strand
GTATGAACAACATCAATATACTTGATTGCCTCAAGCATAGCAACCCTATAATGAAGATCGTTTATAGGGCGATGATCACCTTTGTCGATACGAATCTTTTCATCAGTATCCGTAGCAACTATTACCTTTTCCCCTAGAGATCTAGCAACCTTGAATAGTTCTATGTGTCCTGGATGAAGAATATCGAATGTGCCGTTGCACCAAACAATATCATTCTGCATTATAATTCAGGATCCCTACTAACATCTTGAACAAAACTAAGATCTGGACGTTCCATTACAAAATCCATAGTAATAAGTTTACCAATCTCTGGTAGATACATATACTTTATATCAAGATAAGCTAAACTTTCAAGAGCATCATAAAGATTTTCAACTAAAGCATCTCCACCCATATTAAAAGATGTATTAAACAGAATAGGAGTATCAGACAGTTTTTCAAAAGCACTAATCAAATTATAATAATTCTCGTTTTGTTCCTTAGTAACAGTTTGAATTCTACAAGTTCCATCTTCATGAATGACTGATGGTATCTTATCAGATACCCCATCTAAACACTCAACAGCATACATCATATGTGGTGTTTCATCCATTCCTGCAAGATCAAACCAATCATGAACTTTATCTGCAAGAATACTACAAGCAAAAGGTCTAAAGAACTCTCTTTTCTTCACACGATTAACAATATCCTTACCATCCTTAATAGTAGGATCAAATAGTATCGAACGATTACCAAGTGCTCTAGGACCTGCTTCTGATCTACCTTGGAATATAGTTACAATATTACCATCACGAATCAACTGTGCGACATCATCTACTGAAGTATCGGATACTTGAACTCTATCATCACCAGTATCTTTAATAGTTTTTAAATATAGATCTGGATTATATTGAGGTCCATAATAAAGAGTTGTTTGTGGCTTTAATTGATTATATTCAACAGGTACATCATCATTCTTTCTATTCAAATACTTCTGATCATAAACAAAATAAGCACCACCTATTGATGTTCCACCATCATGAGATACTGGTTCTACAAATATATTAAAATCAGGGAATCTCTTCTTAAATTTATAGTTAGCAACACAATTTAAACCATAACCACCAGAGATAACTATATTCTTTTCTCCTGTTAGATCATGTGCTTTTTGAATTAAATCACCCATCATTTGTTCAGAAGTTTCTTGCATAGCATATGCAAGATTCTTTTGTCCTTCAGTATGTTTATACTCATCATCAAGTAACCATTGATTCCAATCACTTTTCCCAACTGAAGAGGGAGCATACTTTAGTTTATCAAAATCAAACTGTTCGTAAACCTTTTTCAAATCATCTTTAATGTAATCATACCTATCCGCAATAACATATGCACCATTTGGATAGTTGGGATTAAATAGATTTCTATTAATGAAACCACCTTCACAAATTTTAAATGGCATATTTGGATCAGGTTTTCCATAAGCAGCAAGACCCATAGTCTTTCCCGCTTCAATAGAATTAAATCCACAATATCTAGTTATTGCTTCATATGCTTTAACTATACCTGGAAATTCAGTAAGAATACAATTCGTATCAGGATCAAGATCAACATACCCTATAGAATCGTCTGTACCTAGATGTTTATATACAGAATCTAAAATGATAGGAGATCTACTTTTAGCATGAAATATTGTTTCAAATTCATACACAGTCTCATCAGTTAAATCTGTCTGTAAAAAGGATCCAGCACCATCAGCAATTAAACAAGCAGCAGTATCAAATCCTGAATTAATAAAACCACAAGTCGCATGCATTTTATGATGTATTGAATCAATATATGTTACATTAAAAGGAAACCTTCTTCTAGAAAGTTTTCTTACCATTCCTTTGTAAATATCCTCACCAGTCCAATCTGTTTTAGCACACGCTCTATGAGTATGGCATACAACTAGTTCATCAATATGATCAACATATTCAAATACTTTTTGTAATCCTAAGAAAGGAGTACCATCACGTTTAAACCTACTCAGACGTTCTTCTTCAACATAAAATACAATCTCACCATCAACTAATAATGTTGTACTCGCATTATGACCACGAGAAACTGCACAAATAATACTCATAACTTAACCTCAGGATTTTTTTGATTCAATTTCTAACAATTCTTCAATTGGTTTTTTCTTCTTCTTCTTTGAACCTCCTAAATTAATAGGAGTCACTGTAGATGGTGCAAGTGCTGGTTTTGCATTTGTACCAAACACAGGTGTCTTATTTGAAGGTATAGGTGAAAGTCCAATATCCTTATTAGACTTTTTACTAATTCCAATTTTATCTTTAATACTCTTTACAATTGAATCAATAGTATTATCATTTATTATCATTAGATCCTCATTATCTCGATCACCACATATATCCATAGTTACTCTAATTGGACTGTATTTTCTTTTAGATTTTCCATTATCAATAACAGTAAATTTTTTATTTTCTGGGTAAGATATATTTTCTGGGAAGGTAGATCCTATAACAACAGTAGCAGGTTTTTCCATAGCATGTGCAAAATGTTGCCCCACACTATCACAACCCAAGAAATAATCAGCAGCATTAATTACTCCTGCCCAACCATTCAAACCCATTCCTTTAGGAGAAGCAACTCCCAAATTCTGCCACCCTGGTAATTCAAGTTGAGTCATAAGAATAATACCATAATTCTTATTTAATTTTTCAATAAGAGTCATTATATTAGAAACTTCAAAACTTCTACCAGAAGAATCATAAATGAAATTACCTTCAGATTTAGCACTCTGTCCAAAAGGTTGAAATACGATTATTTTATCTTTACCTAGAGTTTGTTTAACTTCTGATATTATATTATGACCAGTAATCTGATCTTCTTTATTAATCTCTAACTTTAACTCTCTTGTCTTTGGTATCTCCTCAAAGCCATTAATCTCAATATCAAATGCCTGTATTAAATTACACTTCTGATTAAAATATTCATTTACTCTATAAGGTTCTGGTGATACTATTTTTTTATCCTTCAAATGATCCTCAAACAGATCTTTATGACCCATAGGAAAAACTTTATCTCTAATCGTAGAACTATTTAAATATAACTCGTGCCATGATTCAGATACTATAACAAAATCTTCATGTGTTTCTGCATATCTCTCTAAAGCAGGAATAGAACAAAGCACACGCCCTGCTCCACCATTAATAAAAAAAGCTTTATTCATTCAAGTCAAACCTCAATGTTTAATATTATATCATTAGTGACTTATATAGTCAACCAAAATAAGAATGTTAGGTTATGATTATACTACAACATTATAAAACCCTCAACTGAATAAGTCAAGGGTTTTAATTTTATTTTTAAATTATTATACTACTGCCAAGATACGCAAACCATACCAAACTTACCAGAGTCTCCGCATAGTCCATTACCACCACCCATAGCATGTGATGCCCATCCACCAGCACCAGGATATCTTAAACATCCATTACCATTCCAAGCAGCACGTTGATGCCCACAACAGTTACCAGAAGTCATTTGTTCACAACATTGTGTACTACTTTCAAATCCATAAATCGGAGCGTGTACATCATAACCATAATGGTTACTATCATAACAGATTTCTGGCCATATACCACGAAGACCGTAAATAACATTTTCTAAAGTTGGTTCTTCTATATCCCAGATAGATCCATGATATCCAGCACCTTGAACATATTTTAGGTGTCCGCTATTGTGACTATTAGAGTTACACCAGTCACCACCAGTATTACAGTTACAATATCCGTTATTAGGTGCATTATATGCCCTAATTCTATAGGGTGTACATTGACCGTAATGACCCATCCAAGTTCCTAAAGATCCACTACCACCATCAGCACAGAACCAACATAGTTTACAACCTTGAACATAAGATGGACATCCACTCCACCTATTAGATCCAGATGTAGTATATCCATAACAACAATATGCACAACCACCACAAAGAGTATAATTCCAACCAGCAGATACTGGAATAATTACAGATGCATATGCTCCAGTTGATCCAAAAGGTGTATGTCCACAGCAGCAAGGTGCTTTATTTGCACCACCACCAGCACCCCATAATTGGAATCTAGCTTTAGTAGCACCACTAGGAACAGTCCAGTTACAGGAAGATCCACAACGATAATATCCCTGTGCATCACATACTTTCATTCCACCAGTCCAACCTTCACCTTCCCAAATGTTCCATTTAGTAGTTTCTCCTGGACAACTCCAAAGATATTTTTCACCACCAGTTGCTCCATCAGTCAACCAAGCAGCAGCACAACCATTTGCACTACCACCTCCTCCACCACCAGCAGAAGCATTTTGCTTTAAATCAAATAAACAAGTTTGTTTTTCGGCAATTTCTTTTTTTAATGCTACCTGTTCATTAAGAGCACTATAAACTAATACGTCCATGTTTAAACATTACCTCCAATTGGTCCATTAATAGACACTTTATTTAATTCAACTTGAACTTCAATAGGAATCTTAGGAATAGTTCCTACTGATGCTGGAAGATTTATAAACTTCCAAGTTTTATAATCTGGATTATTACCTAGATATGTTCCTATACCTGCTATATAATGATCTATTTTAGTATCAACATCAGTACCAAAACTATATTGGTCTGCGTAGGTCTTTACATAATCTCTTCTTCTTCTCGCTTCATCTGCACTATCATTTCTCAACTCTTTTGTTATTTGGTCTAAAGCCCAAGTACTTGTAGCAAAATTATAACGTAATTCATACGCATCCCTTAAATCAGGATTATCAATCTTCTTATACACATCACCATTACTCATGGTTTCATCAGTATAAGTATAATTCCAAACGTAATTATCGTGGAATACATGAGAACAGATATATGCTGCAGGTAATTGCGAAGAATCCTTTGCATTAATCGTTATTCTCTGCAATCCTTCATCACCAGGATCAGTAGTAACATTTATTTTCGCAACTTTACCAGTTGCTTTCTCAACATGAACATCAAAAGTTTCTGGTCCATTATACGTGTAACTCCCACTCACATTAGTAGAGATACCAGCCACGTATAACTCAGTCGGGAGTAATTGAGTAAAAGATGATGAAATGTTTGCCATTTTTTTTAACGATCTCTAATTTTTACTTTTAGTTATTTATAATAAGTGTATGGTTCTTACTTATAAGAAACACACACCATACCTGTTTTACCGATGTCAGCAAATCCATTATTGTCTCCACCGCAAGTTGAGTAACCCCATGCACCAGCACCAGGAGAACAACACATTGCTGCACAATGACATGCTTGATAGCAACATCCACCATTCTCATTATTCATTTGTGCTTCACAGCAAGAACAGTCCTTAAATCCAACTACACCTGGATGTTTATGACAAGCATTATTTGAACCAAAATCATAAGCAAAATATGACCATTGTCCAGGCATTCCATAAACATCACCACTAGTTGCAGATCCGTAGAAAGACTTACAGTTAGCAGTTGCTTGATATGACATATCTCTTCTATCATCAGGATATGCAGTTCCAGCAATATCTGGGTTATCTACACAATAATCAGTTCCAGTATTACAAATACACCAACCCATATAGATGCACCAGTTAGTTTGGTTAACTGTATGTAAACATCTAGATTTGGATTCACAGAATAGATTAGATTCTCCACCTTCAGCACAGAAATTAGTTAATCCAGGTCCTTGAACATAAGATGGACATCCATCTTGAGTCATCTGACCTCTTTCTGTATGGCAACAATAAGCACAACCAGCACAAAGAGTATATTGAGATCCAGCAGTCACAGGCATAATAACAGATGCGTATGCACCAGATCCACCATTAGGTGCTCCACCACAACAACAACTAGTTCCTGATCCACCACCTGATCCCCAAATTTGGAATCGAGCACAAGTTACGCCACCTGGAACAGTCCACTCACAGCAACAACCACATCTATGATACTGAGAAGTATCACAAGTTTTAATTCCACCAGTCCATGATCCACTTTCTGGGTTTCTTGGAATCATACACTGCAAACCCATATTGGGTGATCCAGAATATTTTAAAGAACTTAAAACGTCAGGATCAGCAGATGCTCCTCCTCCTCCACCACCACCACTTGCAGTAGCAATAGCAGAACTCAATCCAACAGATTCAGCCTTTAATTCTTGGTTGATCTCTTGTAATGCGTTATATGTTAATACGTCTGCTGCCATTTCTTATACCTCAGTGATTGCAGTAACTAAATTTTGAGAATCATATGTAAGTTGCCAATCTTTATCAACACCACCTATAGATTCTGTATAAGCAGTTATCAAACCGTCAGAATTGTAGGTAATACTACTATATTGATTATCACCTAATGTAACCGCAGTTACATTATTACTAGAATCAGTAGTAATACCTGATGCTCTGGTAAAGGTATCGGTTCCTACGATGGTTCCACCACCGCCACCTTTTCCTTTGTTTATACTAAGACCTACAAATCTTCCCATGTTAGATACCTATCTATACTGCTTGTTCAATACCATAGACACTTACACTAACATCCGAACCAGATGCCCAAGCGACTATATTTTTACCTGCATTCAAAGATATTGCAGTTCGTTCAAGAACAGCACCCTTAGGAACAGATACACCATATTCAATCCACTCTGCATTACCAGGAGAACCTGTTGCAGATATTGCAAGTCTTACTGTAGAAGCAGACGAACCTGATCGATTCAATATACTTACATTGACGACAGAATGAGTTGATGAAGGAACCGTGTATACTGTAGTATTAGAGCTCGCACTCAACGCAGATTGTCCTAAAATACCAGATGCCATTTTTTAAACTTTCCTTTGTCTTGATTATTTATAATTTATAGATATACTCTCTTTAGATTTGTCCAACAAAGAATTCAGAAATCTGAACTGCTTTTGCTGTATCATTTCTAAGAGTAGTTATACCAGCGTTAGCGTGTGCTAATGCAGTTGCTATACCCAAGTTTGCTGCGTCTTGTGCCATTACAAGATGCTCTGCATCTTTAGTAGCAACATAAGTTCTAACAGCAGCCTGTGTTGGCACTTTTTCATTACTGTTTTGTGCCATCGTTCCGTCAGTTGAGAACTCATTAACTTGAGCACCTAACTGAGCACCGATAGAACCCAATCGAATTGAGGTCAAACCAGATAGATCGAAACTGTTAGCATTCAAAGTTGCAGCACCAGTTGCCTGGTTAACACGGAAGTACTTACCAACCCTGAAGTTACCTTGTTCATCAGTAGAAACATAGAATACCCTTCCTGGGAAGTCTTCTGTAATTTCCTGTGTCTGAACAGGGTCTTGAGTGTATGTATCAGGCCAATTAGTTGTATATGTTCCACCAGTTCCTACCTGTAAGAAGTCATGTCCAGTTAATCTTGCCTGACTGAAGATGTAACGGATCTTAATCTCCTGTTCATCGAAAGCTTTAGCAGGTTTCTCTTCAACAAGAGTTACAGTAGTAGTACCGTAAGTATCAGTAGTAACACCAGTTACTTTTGTAAATTCATCATCAATCTTCATATAAGAACCAACAACATCCTCAAATCTATTTGAAATCGTTGCTCTAAAGTCAGTAGAAACACCAGTAAAATCTTTGTTAACTTCAGCAGCAGTAACAAAACTAGTTGTTCCAATTGAAGTAAAGATGTCACCAATATTATATGCAACAGCAGCACCAGCACCATCTTGTGCTCTCTGAACACTCATAGAGTTTGCAGTTGGGAAACTAACAATCTTACAAAGTTCATTAGTTGGTGATAAACAATATTCACCTGGATTGAATCCACTAATGGTACTTGTACTGAGAGTAGTATCACCAGCATTAGCAGGAGTTAGCAGAGTAAATGAAGCACCAATATTAATTGGATACTTAACAAATGTTGTATTTCCACCTGTATGTGCTGCACCAGTAGTAGACCACTGTGCTCTGTCAATATGTACATTACCCTTACCAGTAGGACCTGTCTGACTCACACCAGAGATCACAAAAGTAAACGGATCTGATCCAGTAATATTATCACTATTATATCCACCATTACCCAATCCAGTAATAAATTCAATACTACCGTTAAGTTCAAGGGTTGGTGATGTTCCTAATCCACTAAGAACAAGAACACGACCAGATTGTCCTTCGTTTGCACTTGTATTATTAAGAAGAGGAGCAGTTGTTCCTGAAGTCATAGCAGTAATAGTTTCACCAGGTCCAAATCCTGTTCCAACTCCAACAGCACCTTCACTAATTAATGAGTAATATATTTTCTCCTGTGTAACTCCTTGAACTGAGTTAATATAACCCCAAGCACCAGAAGTGTTACCTCTAATTCTTTCTCCAACTTGGAAACCAGATCCACTCATACTATCTACATCATATTGAAGAACTAATCCTTCAATCTCACCTTCTCTTGCCTTTTCAAGTGGACTGAATCCAGAACTTACAACACCATAGTTACCCCAAGAACTGTTTCCAACAAGAGATCTAAGTCTTCCACCACGAGTAGCAGCATAACTTATATGATTATAGTATGTGAAACAAGAAACTGTTTCTGCCACAGCACCATCTGTGACCCAGAATGCCATTCCGTCATCGTGAATGTTTGTAAATGAGTCAAACACGATAGATTTGTTAGAAGGTGTTGCTGATCCATCAACAAATTGTCTATGAACACCACCATCTACGATTGCACCAATACCTCTAACTGATTTTGCAGAACAGTTTGATACGTATGGTGATTTAATAACTCTACTTTCTGGGTTTAAAGCAACAAAGGTTCCTTTAATATGTGCATTATTAGGATCATACTGTTGTGCTGTAAATGTAAGATCAGTTGCACCAAGGTTTTGAATCTTATCAACCTCTATAGAGGTTGCATCAATAAATCCACTAACCTTTGTTCCAGTTGAAACACCAGAACCAGTTACAGTTGTACCAACTAAGTCTGGGAATAACTCAGAACCAGATACTATAGATCCACTAATACTACAACTTATAGTTGTAACGATACCTGCTGGACTGAAACCAGTCATATCTTCCATCAACAAGTCTTTAAGCATCGTTGCGTTGCTTAACATAAACATTGTCGATTCATCATTCGGTCTTGTAGTAACCGAACTAATACCTATATCTGTTCCACCATTTTCCCACTCATCTGCAATTGTCCATGCACCACCAGAAAGATTACGGATCTGAATTTTCTTCTCAGCATAATCCGAATCCAAAATAACAGCACATTTAGTTCCAGTACTATTAAAGATTGAAGAACCATATGAAACTGCAGTAGGAGCAGATGCTAATACTAGATCTTGATGTCTAGATGCATTACCTTGACCAACTCTAACTGTAATTGTAGTTCCAGTTGTTGCAATAATTGTTATATCAGTTTTATTATAAATTGGATCCTTTGATCTTGGATAAGTATGCTGAGTAGCATGATTATCCTGATCACAAGTAAATGTTAATGAATTACCATTAATACCAATAGTATTAGAAGTAGTTAAACTATGTGTTCCGATTTCTAATACAAGGTCTCCTGTTGCAGAATCATAAGTTGTTCCACTACCAGCAGTAAAAGGACCACCAGCGTCTGCTGTAATAGATCCAGTAAGACCACTTATAAAGGTATGTGCATAATGAATTGCAGGTTTAACCCTAGATGTTCTTAAGTTATCTCCAACAATAGATACAAATGGTGGCACTACAATTGGAAGTGTTTCTGAATATGTTCCTGCTTTTACATAAACTGAAGCAGGAGCTCCTGTTTCAGATGCTTTTGCACAAGCATATCTTACTGAAGCAAATGATCTACTGATATTTGAACCATCATTAGTATCACTTCCTTCTTCTGTTACATAGAAAACTGGATGTGTTACACTATTAGCTTCCCAATTAGGCACACCACCAGAACTCATAGCGAGTACTTGACCATTAGTTCCTTTAGGTAATCTAGCAGAACCAGTGGTGTAATAGACCATATCACCTTGAGTGGTCATCACATTGTTAGCAGCACCCTCAGCCAACATACTCCAATAAGTACTTGTACCGTCAGTTGAAGGGTCTTCGTTTAAACTACCAACAGTAGCAACACCAATATAACTATTACTTAATCTCTTTACCGCATCTCCTAATTCATACTTTACAGTAGAATCCCAGTTACCTTTCCAAGCAACACCTTTAGTAACTAAAGTCCAATTTGCTGGTGTTGTTGGGATAGTATTTGTACTAGTTGTAATCGCAACGTAGGTGTATCCACCATATTGAACTACATCACCTTGCTTATAATCTGTTGTTGTGGAATAATAACCAACTACATTAAATCCTGTGGTTATGATATCCCAATCATCAGTTAAATTATATGAAGGTGCTTTATTTGTATTAACACTCTTTGCAACATAAGTATATCCACCATAAGTTACAACATCCCCATCCTGATACTGTGTTGCAGAACTCCAAGTATCCTCATAATTAAATGATTGTAAGTACTCAACTATATTTGTAGTAGTAGCATTTTCATCAAAAGTAGCACCAGAAGTAAATCCAGCAGTTACCCTATACTGTGTATTACCATATTTGAATATATCGTTTATCTTATACCAATAACTAGCAGTCCAATTTCCTTTATTCTCTATACCTTCAGTATGTAAGGACCAATTGGCAACTATATCTGTGCTATAGAAAAGATTTTCGTTTCCAGATGAAGTATGATTCTTCTTACAAACATAGGTGTTTGCACCATACTTTACGATGTCATCTATAACATACGCAGTACTAGCAACCCAATCACTACGCCAGTTAAATTTTAATCTGCCAAGTCTAAATTCAGCCATTGTTTTTTTTTAAATCCTATTTTGGTCCTGCGGTATAATCATAATCACTAAAAGATACAGTTAGATATCCATCATCATCAATATAATAGGATGTTCTCCTAAAATCAAACCTGAACTGCTGGTATTTATCGAAGTCGTTGTTCTTATAAGTTTTTTCTTCGGTTGTTTCATCAACGTAATCTAAACCTTCTAAGAATTCTGGGTATGCTGTTCCATCTAATCTATGAGAGACATCAACTACATCAGGATCAGAAGTTTTTACCTTCGTATACCGAAGCATACCATCATCATCTCTTCTTAGAGCGTGAACAGTAAAGTTATCTTGTTGACCAAAT
>CESM01027746.1_pt1 | contig 11211 bp, 4 predicted proteins | sample 361421 | NCBI WGS metagenome assembly CESM01 (sample SAMEA2622219, study PRJEB7988) | marine metagenome | isolation source: saline water (ENVO:00002010), including | reverse complement strand
GATGTTCTATTCATATCAATGACAGGTGATAAATGCGATTTACCACTATCGAAACTCATCGTTGCTACTACATTAGCAGAATGGTTATGTGTAATGTTTTGTGATTCTTGTCTTGCACTACCAATCATTAACGGTGAACTTAAGTTATAGTTCTTATTTGGTAATATTGGGAATGAACCTGTTGCTGTATATGGAGTTTCATTTCCACTGAAGCTTTTACCTTTTGTCATATCAGCTGTAAATGTTAAAGTAGTACCAGGTACTGATATGTTAGATATATTAGGATAGAATGAATCTATATGTCTGTTCTCAGTTGCTTCTACATTACTTCCACCACCAGCTCCAGCTGCCGATGCATTTCCGCCTGCTGTAAATGTATAACCATCGTGTGTGATATTTGCAATAGTATGATTACCATTTAGGTTAGCCGCAGTAATACCATTCGTGGCTACTGCTCCTGAAATTGTAACTTGTGATGTGCTATGGTGCATACCATGGTTTGGATGGAATACAGTTACGACAGCACTACCATTTGCTGTAGTGAATGGTTCTCTACGCAATTTCCTTGGAGGTAATGTATCGTTAACCATTGTATATGTATTACCACTTCCACTAAACTCACATCTATGTAAATTAAATTTCATATCCTTAGATTGTTCAGGTGTCCAAGTTGATGCGTTAGCACTACTAAAGAATACACCACCATAAGGTTGTTTATTAATTTGTTGTGAAGTATTAATTGAATCGAATCCACCCATCTCTGCAACAAAACAGTTATATTCGTCTGAGTTTGCAGTTAATACGATTGCATATTCAACATCTTGTGCAAGGTATATTGGGAATGGGAACTTAAAGTTTGTTTTCGCCGCTCCGTTACTACTTGTTGCAATATGTCCATCTTCACCAGCATTACCTGATTGTGAAGTAGTTGGTTTTAATATAACATCTGCTCCTGGAACGATACGCTGTGTAGGTATACCATTTCTTGTTGTTCTAATTGTAAGTCTGACAGGAATAGTTTCATCTTTTGTACTAAAGAATATATCTACTGAGCTAGCAAACATACCACCTTCTTTAGTTACCAATATTGTTTCTGCAATTGGATCAACCCATTCTGTAGTTTCTATAACTTCAGTTTCAGTTATAACTCTTTCTTCATTTAATTCTGTTTGTACTAACTTAGGAACCTTAGTTGAAATAATTGTTTCTTGTACTGATTCCAATAATCCTTGAGCATGGTATTGTACTTCTGCAAATGTTGTCTCATCAGTTCTACTATTTGATGAACTATCTGATAGTCTAAACTCTCTTACACCTGTAGCAAATTTTAATACATCGTTTCTTGGTACAATAAATGAACCAATCACTTCGCCTGATGCATCAGTTGTTAAAATTCCAGCTCCATCAGGGTGGACAGTTTCACCTTCATGTGTTAATACATTTGATCTATCAGCAAATTCTGTATATGAACTTTCTTCTCTAACATAATTAGCTACACCGACACCATCAAAGAATGCAAACACTTTAGTATTAGGCTTCATTAATTGAGCCTTAAATCGTATTTCTCTTGAACGTATAAATGGTACAAAGTTAACTTCTACTACTTTAGTTCCATCACTTCTTTGTACTGTATCATAAGCTACTTCTGTATGAATACCACTTCTTGATTGCCCTTGTGTTGTTGTTATTGTTTCTGTTGTTGTAATTGTTTCGCCATCAAAGAAATCTCCAGATATGTCAACCTCTACATCAACTCCAGTCCAGTTTACTTCCCACTCGTTCCATACTGTACCTAGGATACCTTCAGCTTCTGCCATTTGTACGAATTGGTCGTAAGCTTCTGAATCATCAATAATAATAGCAGGCTTTACATCTGTCTCTTTCCATTCATCTGATTCCGGTGATATCTCTATTTGACCACCCCACATGAATACATTATATGGGTTTACATTTGAAACAAAAGATGCATAAGGTTGGTTAATTTCTTGTACTTCTGTAAATGGTAATGTTACAATAGAACCATTTCTAACACAAACACTTCCTGATTGCCCAGCATCTTCAACTAAGTTAACATTCCTTTCATCGAATTTTGGTCTTAATACACTGTTCTTTTTATCAACAGATGCCTTATAATCAATGTTTGATGTATCACCAATTCTATGGTTCTTAAATGAGTCTACTATAAATCCATTTTTTAATCTTAAATTACCACTGCCATCAAGTAATTCTATATCAGCTGCGGATTGTTCAAGTAAAGATAATGATGTGTAATACTCTAGATTTTTAATTCTTTTATCAAGAGCACCAATGTCATGCATTGTATATCTTCTATTATTTTTGTATAATGGATGTACATCTCTGTCTATATTAAATACATATGGACTAAATCCAATTTTGTATAGCTCTAATGAATCATCAGGTGTTTCTGGTTCTACAGGTCTTTCACTTGGAATCCCTTGTAGTACTTGGAACTTACCAGCCTTTGTAAGTACTAACTTATCAACTCTTGGCATATGGTATTGAATATCAGTAGATACGATTGTACCATTTGAAACAGGTTCTGGAGCATATCCGCCTGAGCCTGTAAATCCTGTACCTGCATCATTAATCCTTGGTCTGAAATCTAAACAATCTCTTAGCTCTACTTGGCCAATAAGACCTGACCTAAATGTTGGAATCTCTTCGTATTGTGTTGCTGTCTGTGAAGCGTTTGTTCTATCTGTAATATATGAGTCAACACTGAAGTAATCGCCTGTACCAGTGTGTGTATAGTAATCGAATGTGACTGCTACATTACCTGGATTTGTTTGTCCTTGTTTTAAAACAATTTTACCAAGGTCATAGAAGTTATCTCTTTGACCATTATCAACAATAAATCTATCTTTAACATCTTTACTGTTTGCATCAACGATTGTTTTAACTCTTAATATATCAGCCTTACCTAATGATAATGCATTAGCAACGCCATCCACTGTACCTAAAGCAGATGAACTTACTGAACCATTTGTCTGTTTGTTTTTTCTCTTAGGGTCAATATTAGATTTTTGTACATCTACTACAAATTGAACATTCGTAAATGTTGATGCGGAAACACCATAAGCAGTTGCAAAATTAATTGCAATACTTGACCCTGAATTTGTATACCATGATGTGTTAGCACCAATTTGTTTTGTTACTGGAGTACCACCAATGTCTGCATATATAAATCCAGATGTTGCTATGTTTGCAAATGAATCACTACCAGCACTAAATGTTGCAACACCAGAACTGTTAGTATTTGCAGTAAACCTTTTCTTAGCAGTGTATATCATATCACTTGTTGACTGAATAGCGCCTGCATCGTTAATTGACATTGTAGAGTTTACAGCTTTATATGGAGTTTTAAATATTAATCCATTATTACCTGTATCAAATAATTGAGCTGTTCCATTAATGTCTGCTCTGAAATCTGTTCCTGTTGTATTACCTGAATTACTATCTTTCATTGATTTAACAATACTGAATGCGTTTCCACCTGTCATTGCAATATCAAATAGGAATAATCTTTTTACGCCAGAAGCTGCATCGTCTTCGATACCTCTGACTCTAGCTGAACCAACAACAGTACTTTGACCTGCTGTAATTGTTTCGCTATATAGACTCACCGTTGTATAGTTTTCTGTATCAGGTACACCTTGCATTAAAGCTTCATTTACTTTAACAAAGTTACCAACAAAGATTGAAATTTGTTCTGCGTTTTCGTGGTTAAGTGCAGATGCACCTCTTGGTTTATTTGCTACAACATAGTTTGTATTTGCATTCTCTACTCTATAACCAGAGACATATGCAACACCAGGCTCAACACCTAATGCAATTTTAGTAGCATCTCCACCATTACCTGATGTAAGATATCCATTATTACCTGCTTCATCATCAAGATGTTCTCTGATATTAAGTTGGAATGTATCTACTGTATAGTTACCACTTTCTTCTTTTGTTCTTCTTGCTAATCTATTTGATAATTCTGTATTTAAAGTTTTATCTGTTTTATCAATCTTAGCTTTACCACCAACAACTTCCATTAAAGCAATGTATTGGTTTTCTGTTCTTGATGCTAATGATAATGGTTGTTTAATTAATGTTGTTGCGATTTTATATCTGTTCGCACCAGGCGCAGCTTCATTAGTTGTACCTTGAGCATTATCATTTAATGTGGTGTCGTCAGCTGATGTAGCGATGCTCTCAGTGACCTTGAGGCCCACGATATAATCGGGTGTATTTGTATAGAAATCTAATATTAAAGATGATTCTGGTACATATACGAAGTTACCAGATATAAAATATACACCTTGCTCTTGTCTTACAGAAGAGCCTAGTCCGATAGGAGTATTAGCATTTGTCTCAACTTGGACTGGATGCGTTCCGGATGCATCTGATGTTAACACTTCTTCAGCTACAAATTTAGATGTTGTAGTATCAGTACCATTTGCTTGATACACTACATATAGAGTATCTTTAGAACCCGTGACAGATGATGAGAATACATCGACAACCTTTGCCTTAACAGATGCACCAGCACCTGTAAGAGTAGATCCTTTAAGAGTATCTAAAAAGCCTGAGACCGCCTGACTGTTATAAGTGGATTTAATTTTAATATAGTCATAGTTAACATTAAGTGTAACTTTACCGTCAAGAACTCTTGAACCATTTTTAAAATTATATTGTCCCATTCTATCAAGCTGAGCTTGTAATGCTGTTTGCATTTGTGTGAGCTCTCTAGCTTGAACAGGATGTCCTGGTCTATATAGTATTCTTTGATAATTTTTAGTTTCGTCAAAATTATCGTAATAAGGCTTTTGGCCATACGTTTTTATTGATGTTGTCTTTTCCGCCATATTTTTTTCCTACTCTAATATTTATATTAGAATTCAATAATTAATTTTATATCTTCAATTTGGTTAGCACTTCTATTAATTGGTGCTCTGTTCTCTAAGAATAATAAATCGCCTGACTTATTATCGATTTCAGCTGGGTTAATCCTTGTCTGCGATGCATGCATTGTTGCTGATGTGCTACTTGTAAGTCCTGCGACTGCAACTGATGCACTATCTTCAAAAGGTACAAATCCTGTAAGCTCATTCTGATAATAGAATAACTTATTTGCTGCATCATCTTTATCTAATAAGAATGCCTTTGCAACTTTACCATCAGACCTTGTCTGTTGTAATACTTCATCTCTGAGGAAGTTTGTAGTAGCTGAATTCATTTTTAAGAATCCTGTTGCTCTACCAGTAGCTGCAGTAAATGCGGCACCAGCATAAGATGTTGCGTTATATGCTTTTGGATTTTTAATCAATGTTACTTGTCTGAAGTCATTGCTTTGTGTTATATCTGTATCATCAACATCAAGTTGAGTATTTACACCAACAAAGAATGCTCCAAGTTCTGCCACAGGATCAACACCGTGACCACGTTGTGGAGCAAGAACAGCTCTTGCAACTGCATCACCTGCAGAGAAAGTAATATCGGCAACGGTATAATGATTTCCCTTTGTTGTGACTGTAATTGATTCTACTGCTGTTCCACCAGAATTCATAGTAGCTGTAGCTGTCGCACCAGAACCATCACCAGTAATAGTTACTGTAGGAGCAGATGAACCTGAGGAAAAGGTTCCGCCATTCGTAACAACAATTCTTTCGATTCCACCGGCAGCATTAACGCTATTGTGAGTGTAAGAATCTCTTGATGCTTTTTGGTTAAGGTATTGCGCATAGTCAGCTTCTGATAAGTCTGCTTGAGCCGCAGCATTGTTTATAAACTCAGCATTTGTATCTGCATCAATAAATGAGACAGTCTTTACTGGCATATATGTATTTGTTAAAAACTTTTCTGAGTCAGCAACTGATATTGTATACATGTATTTCCATGAATACCCATCAGATTCAACAAATGGAGAAGTAAGTGTTTGTGTTGGTTGGACAGTTGAATTAGCTGGTCCTTTTACAATACACTTATATACTTTAAACTCTGAAGTAAGTATATAAAACTCTTTGTCAAATATTGATGCATCACTTGAATCCCAAGCTACATAAGCTCTATTTGTAGTCCAAGTATATCTTCGTACTACATGAGATATATCAGATGCGTTGACTTTTTTAATCGCGATAAGATTTTGTCTTGCTATCCCGAATTCGTCTAAGTGATCATCAGGTGGAAACTCTGATGAAATGTTCGTTGAGTCCGTTCTATCCGATAATGAATTTGACCATACATCGGCTTTACCTATACCGATATATACATTATTGGTAGTATCTGCCACATCTTCTTTGAAGTTGCCGGCATTTAGAACTCTAAAATCTGTTGATACTATTGCTGCCATTATTTTTCCTCTATTCTATATTAATTGTTGCGTTAGCGTTATATTTATTTATATTAGTTGAATCAATAGTTTGGATAGTTTGCGCACCAAAAAATTGAATTGTTTGTCCTCCACTAAAGAGCCTTGGACTTGTATAAAAGTTATTTTTCTTTCTACTAAAGTATTTATTAGCTTCAATTAATCCTGTTCCATCGTCTTTATTATTGACAAGTACCTTTTGAATATGTCCGTCGTGTTTGACTCTATCTTCGTTTTGGATTAAACTTTTTACTTTTACTTCAGGATCACCGGCATAACCCATGCCTGGATTAGTTAATGTTATACCACTAATCTCTCCTTCAGAATCTAATTGAACAGTTGCGGTTGCTTGAACGTTTGTTGATAGTGGAACACCATCTAAATCAACAGCAGTCGGAGCATCGATAATTAATGTCGGTGCAACTGTATATTGTTTGTCAGCCAATCCGTAGAATACAATCTCGTCAATTTTACCTAATTGCGAATTATTACTACCATCAACTGGAGCAGGAGCCGATACAAATAAATTAGTAAAGTTACTACCTGCTGAATTAATTGTTATATTATCTACATCAATTTGACCAAATGAATTAATTGCAAGTGATACAGATGGATTCACTGTACTTGAACCTTCACCAGAAAAATTTAAAGTAGGTGCTGAAGTATAACCATAACCTGGTTCCACTACTTCTAGCTTTGATAAACCACCTGAGCCATTTAATGTTGCAGAGAATGTTGCTGCCTTAAATGTTTTTGCAAGAATGATTGGTGTAAAGATTGATGCAAAGGCTTCTACTAATATTGGTGTATCGTCTATTGTTAACCCTGGAATAACACCAGGCATTGCTGAATTTAATCTCTGGTCTGCGGCTATCTGTTTAAGTTTTGATGAGATTTTAATATTAAAATTTGCATCTGTAGAGTTTACACTAATTAATAATATGTTTAGTAAAATTTCTGAGAAATATATAAACCCTGACGGATGTACTAATCTATCAAATATAGTTTCCCAATCCTCTACGTTTCTTGCAGTCTTAACTACATAACTAAATTTTTGAAATCTTAAACTATCATGCACACGCATATTCTTTTCAGATAGCATACCTTTATTTGTGGTAAAACTTCCACGAGGCTCAAAAGAGACCGTAGTACCATTAGAGATAGTCACTGCGGATGCAGCTGTAATTGTAAGACCATCTGCTGATATACCTTCAACAGTGACAGGATATTGTTCTCCGGCCGCAGTAAATTTAAAACTTCGCGGTAATTGAGTCCCTGCAATAATCTGAGCACCTAATTGTATATTTGGATTTGCTTGAGTTATTACTAATGATGTACTATTATTTACAGCACCATTCAATACAGCGGTTTGTGTCTGTCCTTGTGAGAATGTTCCATCTGATGGAATTAATGTATTATTAATTGGAAACGATACATTAACATTTTCTTCAAATAATAATCTAAAAAATATTTCGATAGAATCTGTTGACCCTCTAAGTTTATAAAATTCTAAAATATTTTTATAGAGTGTTCGTCTGTTTGCTAATACTGAAGCAGGAACCGCAGGAGCAATTTCTTTTTGTTGGATTTCGAGATAATCTTCGTCATTAACATCAATGTCCATAGCGGACTCAATTGTATTAATAACATATGATGGTCCTGGTCCTGCATAGTATTTAATTGGCGTAGTTAACTGAGCAGATGATCCATTATGAGATGCTAATATATCTCTTATAACATTACCATTCTCATCGGTCACTGGTCGAACAGTAAATGTTTTACCAACACCATCTAAAGTTTTAAGAGAGCCTGGTAATTCGTTACCATTTGTTATTTGTATATCATCTGCGGATATTGATAATGTTGTCTTTACACCAGAAGGTGAAGTAATAACTAAGGTCGATGAAGATCCTTGCTGGTCTGTAAAGAAATGATCGTTTGAATTCTCTGGATCTGATATTCTAAATGTAGCTTTATTGTCTAATATAATATCAGTAAAAGTTTCTGTCTCATCATAGAGAAATTCTTCAAGGTTTAAAAAAGTATAATAAGCCTTTAAGAGTTTATTTAACTCTGGACTTCTCGCTAGAATTTCAGAAGGTACTAATTGATCGATACGAAGGTTTTCTTTTGTAATATCCTTCGTCGAAAGTATGCTCTGTAAAAATCCAGGAGAAAAAGGTTTATTATTATCCATTATTTAATTCTCGAGTTTGTTGTATAATTATTTCTACCAGATGAACCTGATGTTGCAATCGTATCAACTTGAGCAGTCACTTGAACAAAATTACTATCGATATTTAATATTTCTTCTCTAGCTGGAGCAATATCTAATGCATCCGGCACTACAGTAATTTTAATTGTTGTATCTGCATCAGCGACAAATGTATGTAATGTTACCTTACCAAGTGTTAAATCAATCTCACCTGCATCTGCAACTGCTGTAACATTAACACCATTCACTACTTTATATACGATTACTTTACGTTTAGAACTATTTGCAATTGGTTCATCACCAAAGAAATGATCAACACCTCCGACTTTAAATGCACCAGATGTTAATACAAAATCTGTAGAACTACCTGAGTCAAATATCGGCGCAGCAAAGTTTAATGTAAAGTTATTATTCGCTTGTGTTGCATTAATGTTTTGAAACATTCTTGGTCTTACATTACTGTTCTGTATACTTGGGTCTGCGTTATCAATGTTTCGTAATAATTGTGAATGTCTAAATACACCATCAAATTTATTTAAATTATTAAAATTATAATCTGATATCGTATCTTTTACAACAGATTGTAACGAAACAACATCTCTGTCAGTTAGATTTGGATTAAATTTTACAAATACATCTAATTCTAAATGAGTAAACTCTGGATCCACAAGCTCAGGTACTATTGAAACAATATTTTTTCCTTTGAGTATTGAACCTGTAATCTCATCTTTCTCATCTTGTGTAAGAGCTCCAGCCAATAATGGTTTAATTGCGATATATACTTTACCATATTCTGCTGGTATTTGATCTTCTCCACCCCATGTTGATATTGAATCAATATTAGTAAACTGTTTCTTAAGTATAGATGCATAGTCCTCTGCAGTCACTGCTCTATCCTGAGTGGCAAAGGTAAGCGGAGCATTAAATCGAATAGACTCTGTGGTCTCTGACTCAACACCACCTGATGCTGGAGTTACTGTTGTAATCGCAAATGATGAAGAACCTGTTAGACCCGTTACGGAATCTTGGAATCTAAATTCATTGGCACCATTACTTTCACTACCGTCAGTAACAATATAATCAACTGTTACAATATTATCAGATGCTGGCTTTTTACCAATAACACCATCACCAAAATAAATTTCGTAAAAGCCAGAATTATTTTCTTGCAAGAAAAATACTTTTGATGTAGAATCTATACCAGTAAGTGAAGCAAATTTTGTATATACATCGAATTGAGTAGAGTTTGCATTGTTTTGTAGTCTTACTCTGAGTGAAGAAGTGTCAGCATCGTTATCTGACAATTGGAATTTTTGATTTTCGATTCCTGCATCTACTCTATATTTTAATTCTCTGAGTTCTCCTTCAGCGATTGAAACATTATTAAAAGTATAAGTTGCTGTGGAAGAACCATTTGTAACTAAGTCTGCAGAGTGAGTTCCTAAGAGAACATAATCGAAATTACTTCCGTCTGTTAATGTTGTCTCTAGTTTTGTACCACGACTTAATGTAATCGTCGAAGGTAAAGTAGATGGAGTACCAAACGCACCTGTCTCCGCCGCAGCATTAATAACAATATTTACTGTAGCCCTTGGTGATAACACTGATCTTGGTGTATATCCTAGAAGCTTTGCTCGTGTTACTACATTACCTCTGATCTGAGCTGAATCTAAAAAGGATTCATTCAGCGAATAGTGAGCATTCAGAGCATTGTAGTGAGTGTTATATGCTAATACATCGAGTAATACACTCAGCCCTGAACCATCAAAATCATATCCTGTAAATTCTGATTGTGTTTGTAGATAGTTTTTTAGATTTTTTTTAATTTGATCAAAATCTAATTCTGTTACATTTAAATTATTTGCCATTATCTTAACCTTCTTAATACTATTTCGACAGAATCATCTATGTCGAACTCTTTTATTATAAATTGTATTTGAACTCTATAAGCATTCTTTTCTTCTTCATCTTCAATTAATACATTCTGAATAAATACTCTTGGTTCATATCTGTTTATTACATTTTTTATTTGGTCTTTAAGTAAACCTTTTGTTATAGCGTCTGCAGGTTCAAATAATAAACCTCTTAAGTTAGCACCGAGGCTAGATTGAAATGGTCTCTCAAATCTATTTGTCTGTAATAAATTTTTAATAGAATTTTTTATTGCATTATCATCACGTAGTGGAATGATATCCTTTCGAATTGGATGTAGTGTTAAAGATAAATCCAAATCGGTAATTGTTTTTTTACGGCTATCAATACGAGCTTTTTTAATATCGCCACTGATAGTTTTGTCTTGAGATAGTAATGCCATATAGTTATTTATACCTTTAAACTATCTTTTCATCAGGTTTTGAAGTATTTTGTTGAGCAGGAGTTGGTGATGCTGATCCACCTGTTCCTGGTACTTCAATATGTTTATGTTCTGCAAGGCTTGGAGCATTTCCAGCATCAGTAGATATATCACCAGTTGCATGTATTGTTCCTGTGACTTTTGTGTTTCCTACTATATTTACTGTATTATTACTTGATGATATATTAACTGTACCATCAGAAGCAATATTAATTGTAGTTCCAGACTTATGTTTAATATTAATTCTTTCTGAACCATCTGTATTAT
>CESM01232708.1_pt1 | contig 11215 bp, 8 predicted proteins | sample 361421 | NCBI WGS metagenome assembly CESM01 (sample SAMEA2622219, study PRJEB7988) | marine metagenome | isolation source: saline water (ENVO:00002010), including | reverse complement strand
AAGAGACGATAAAAACTGGATGAAACATACACTATCCTGGCTTGATGATGAAAAATGCAAGTTAGAATACAGATCAGTTCATGAATACACTCTTTCAAATGAGGTTAAATACATAGAACCCAAAGCTAGAGTTTATTAATGGTTCAATTCAACCTTCCAGATAACTCAAAACTCACTGACGGTGATTATTATAAATTAGAATCTGAAAACAAAAGAATTAAAAAATTTAAAATCTACAGATGGTCACCTGAGGATGATAAAAATCCAAGAATGGATACTTACGAAGTTGACATAGATGATTGTGGCCCAATGGTACTAGATGCCGTTATGAAGATTAAAAATGAAGTTGATACTTCTTTAACCTTTAGAAGGTCTTGTAGAGAAGGGATTTGTGGTTCATGTGCTATGAATATTGATGGTACAAATACGCTTGCATGTACCAAGGCGATATCTGATGTAAAAGGTGATGTTAGAATTTATCCTTTACCACACATGCCGGTCATTAAAGATTTGGTAACAAATCTTAAAAATCTTTATAAGCAACTAAAATCTATAAAACCATGGCTCATAAAACAAAAACAAGAAGCAACTGATACTGAAAATATTCAATCAAGAAATGATCGAGAAAAGCTTGATGGATTATATGAATGTATATTGTGTGCTTGTTGTTCTACATCTTGCCCTAGTTATTGGTGGAACAGTGATAAGTATTTAGGACCGGCTGTTTTATTGCAATCATATAGATGGTTGCAAGATAGTCGTGATGAAGAAAGAAAAGAAAGGCTTAAAGAGCTTGATGACACTTTTAAGGTATATAGATGTCATACGATTATGAACTGCACTCAAGCATGTCCAAAAGGCTTAAACCCCGCAAAAGCAATTGCAGGTATCAAGCAAATGATTGCACAGCATTAATTTTCCTAACTTTTAAATTAAAAATTTACATGAATTTAGAATGAATAAGATGACGGGCAACTATTAATTGGGGGAATTAATGAAAATGAAATATCGTGTTGCCCATCAATAGAAAGACTTATAGTACCCTTTTCGCTCAATTAAACTTAAATACGACTGCCAAATTGACAAATTCAGCTACTAATATTTTTTCTCAATTTTTACAATAAAACTCCCTTTATGCCAGCTGTTTTCTATGTACCTAATTTGATGATTATTCTCTGCCCAATGTGGAAACTCTTTTTTGATTTGTCCACTATTGCCGGTAACGATTTCAACCTTAGAAATACTGTCCTCATAAGCACTATAAATAAAATCTGTAAACTCTTGATAAGCCTCTTCTAATGTAAACCCGTGTAAGTCAAGCCTTCTCATAATTATCTGACGTTGCTATTAGACACAATTAATCTACAATATTTTTCATATGAAAACAGTAAATCAATTTATTAATGGAAAAGAACATATAAGCAAGTCTGACAGATTTGGTGACGTGTTTAATCCAGCCAATGGCGAAATAACAAAAAAAGTCTCATTCGCAAATGCTGATGATGTAAAGTTAGCTATTGATTGTGCTGTTGAAGCAGGAAAAAAATGGGCTGCAACTCCACCCTTAACAAGATCAAGAGTATTTTTTAGGTTCAAAGATTTAATTCTGCGAGATATGGATAAGCTGGCACTAGAACTGACTTCTGAACACGGTAAAATTTTATCGGATTCAGCGGGTTCAATTACTCGAGGCATGGAAGTCGTAGAATTTGCCTGTGGCATCCCACATTTGTTGAAGGGTGAATATTCTGAAAATGTAGGAACCGATATTGATAGTTGGAGTATGAGGCAGCCATTAGGTGTAAGTGTTGGCATCTCTCCATTCAACTTCCCAGCCATGGTTCCAATGTGGATGTTTGTCATTTCGATAGCGTGTGGCAATTCATTTATTCTAAAGCCAAGCGAAAAAGACCCAACTGTTCCTTATATGATGGCTGAATTGCTAAAAGAAGCTGGACTCCCAGATGGAGTATTCAATGTGATCAACGGAGATAAAGAAGCAGTTGATCTACTAATAACCGATCCAGCTGTAGACTCAGTAAGCTTTGTAGGATCAACTCCAGTAGCTGAATATATTTACCATACATCTTCTAAGCACAATAAAAGAGTTCAGTCCTTGGGCGGCGCTAAAAATCATATGGTTGTTATGCCTGATGCTGATCTTGATCAAGTTGTTGATGGATTAATTGGTGCAGGATACGGTTCAGCTGGTGAGAGATGTATGGCACTATCAGTCGCCGTTGCTGTTGGTGATGTGGGAGATAAGCTAATTGAAAAATTAACACCTCGGGTTCAGAACTTGAAGGTAGGTCCTGGAACTGATCCAGAAGTTGAAATGGGCCCACTAATAAGCGATGTACATCTTGCAAAAGTTAAAAGCTATGTTGATGCAGGGGTATCTGAAGGAGCTGAATTAATTGTTGATGGAAGATCGATTTCACTTCAAGGGTATGAAAATGGATATTTTATAGGCGGCTGTTTATTTGATCATGTTAAAGAGGACATGAAGATATATAGAGAAGAAATATTTGGTCCTGTTCTCTCAGTTGTGCGTCAACCAACTTTTAATGATGCATTAAAAATGGTTAATGATCACGAATTTGGAAACGGTACCACTATTTATACTCGAGATGGAGATACTGCTCGTGCATTTTCTAATCAATGTAAGATCGGCATGGTAGGAGTTAATGTGCCCATACCAGTTCCAATGGCTTTTCACAGTTTTGGTGGATGGAAAAGATCGTTATTTGGTGATCACGCAATGCATGGCATGGATGGAGTAAGGTTTTTTACTCGACTCAAAACAGTTACTTCAAGATGGCCGACTGGCATGAGAGAAGGTGCGGAATTTACAATTCCAACGATGAAATAATTTAGATTCTTAGCTTGATTTTAATCTCTATCTAGTTAGTTTACGGATTGTAAATATTCTCAGATGAAAAATAAAAAAATATCACTTATTGGAGCTGGTCAAATTGGGGGCACTTTAGCTCATCTTGCAGCGATGAAAGAATTAGGTGACGTTGTTCTTTTTGATTTAATGGCTGGTTTAGCTAAAGGGAAAGCATTAGATATTTCACAGTCATCTGCAATTGATGGTTTTAATGTTTCCTTATCAGGAACAGATAATTACGAAGATACTCGAGACTCTGATGTCATAATCATTACTGCTGGTGTGCCAAGAAAACCAGGTATGACGAGAGACGATCTCTTGGGCACCAACTTGAAAATTATTAAACAAGTTGCTGAGGGCATTAAATCTACGTCACCCAACGCTTTTGTGATTTGCATTACAAATCCATTAGATGTTATTGTAATGGCGCTACAAAAATATTCTGGCTTACCAAAAAATAAAGTGATTGGTATGGCGGGCGTTCTTGATACTTCAAGGTTTAAATATTTCTTATCACAAGAGCTTAATGTGCCTATAAGCGAAGTAAACTCATTTGTTTTAGGTGGACACGGTGACACCATGGTTCCCGTCCCCAATAGAACAACGGTCAGTGGCCAATCCTTGATGGATTTAGTAAACCAAGGTCAAATATCACAATCAAGACTTGATGAAATTATTGACAGAACACGGAAAGGCGGGGCTGAGGTAGTAAAATTGTTAGAAGTTGGATCAGCATTTTATGGTCCTGCAGCATCTGGAATTGAAATGGCTGACTCTTATCTAAATGATAAAAAGAAAACTCTGCCGTGTGCTGCACATTTAAATGGGGAATACGGAGTTACGGATCTTTATGTTGGTGTTCCGGTTATTATCGGATCAGGGGGCATCGAGCAAGTTGTTGAATTAGACTTAGATGCTGAAGAAAAAAAACATTTTGATACTTCAATAGAAGCTGTGAGTGAATTATTTGATGCAGCTAAAAATATAGATCCCTCATTAAAGTAAATATGAACATTCACGAATATCAAGCTAAAGAATTGTTTAGAAGTTATAACATCCCTGTTTCATCAGGCTCTGTAGCATATAGTGCAGATGAAATTGAAAGAGCTGTAGATGAAGTTGAGGGTCCAGTATGGGTGGTTAAGGCCCAAATACATGCAGGAGGAAGAGGAAAAGGTGGAGGTGTCAAAGTTGTTTCATCTAAGGAAGACGCTCTAAACGAAGCGAATAAAATGTATGGTATGAATTTAATCACACCTCAAACTGGAGCATCAGGTAAACAGGTTAATCGAATTTATATTGAAAATGGTTCTGATATAGAAAAAGAATTATATCTTTCATGTCTACTAGACCGATCAACTAGTAAAGTTGCATTTATAGTTTCTAAAATGGGAGGCATGGATATTGAAGCTGTCGCCGCGAACACACCTGAAAATATTACTACCGTTCAAATTGAACCATCAATAGGTGTTACAAATAATGATATTGAAATGATCCAAAAGGCTTTTGAAATAGGAGATGATTTGAATAATCAATTGTCAGACTTGATTACAAATATGTACCTATTTTTTCTAGAAAAAGATGCAAGTCTTGTTGAGGTTAATCCTCTGATAGTGACAAATACAAACAAACTTTTATGTTTAGACGCTAAAGTCAACTTTGATGATAATGCAATTTATAGACATCCCGAAATTGAAGAACTAAGAGATGAAAATGAAGAAGATGAGTATGAGAGAGAAGCAGCAAAATACGACCTTGCCTATATTAAATTGGATGGAAATATAGGATGTATGGTTAATGGAGCTGGACTTGCGATGGCCAGCCTAGATATTATTAAAATGTATGGCGGCGAACCTGCAAATTTCTTAGATGTTGGTGGGGGTGCATCAAAAGAAAAAGTCTCGAGTGCTTTTAAAATCATCCTTTCAGACCAGGGTGTTAAAGGGATACTCGTGAATATTTTTGGCGGCATCATGAGATGCGATGTTATTGCTGAGGGAATTGTTTCTGCTGCAAAGGAATTAAAAATTTCTGTTCCTCTCGTTGTTAGATTAGAAGGTACTAATGTGGATCAAGGAAAGAAGATTCTTGAAAATTCAGGAATAGAAATCATTTCTGCAAACGACCTTGATGATGCTGCAAAAAAAATAGTTAAGCTTGTTTAATGTCTGTAATAGTTAATAAAGATACAAGAGTTATTTGCCAGGGGTTTACTGGAGCGCAAGGAACATTTCATTCTGAGCAGGCTATCAAATATGGAACAAATATGGTTGGAGGTGTCACACCTAAAAAGGGTGGATCTATGCATCTTGAGCTTCCAGTTTTTGATACAGTAAAAGAAGCGAAAGAAAAAACTAATGCTAATGCTACAGTTATTTATGTTCCACCGCCTTATGCAGCAAATGCGATCATTGAAGCAATTGATAGTGAGATTGAATTAATTGTTTGCATTACAGAAGGTATTCCCGTGATGGATATGATGAAAGTTAAAGATAAATTAAGCTCTTCATCTTCAAGATTAATTGGCCCTAACTGTCCAGGAATAATTACGCCTGATGAGTGCAAAATAGGCATCATGCCAGCTCACATACATAAAAAAGGTAATGTAGGTATTGTCTCTCGCTCAGGAACTCTCACTTATGAGGCTGTATATCAAACAACAGTAGCAGGCTTGGGTCAATCTACATGTATTGGCATAGGAGGAGATCCAATAAATGGCACTAATTTTATTGATTGTTTAGATTTATTCCTTTCTGATCCAGAAACTGAATCAATAATTATGATTGGCGAAATTGGAGGATCAGCAGAAGAGGAAGCTGCTGAATTTTTAAAGAAACAAACTACAAAAAAACCTACGGTGGGCTTTATTGCTGGGACCTCAGCTCCACCAGGCAGAAGAATGGGGCATGCTGGGGCAATTGTTTCCGGTGGTAAAGGCGGGGCAGACGACAAAATTGAAGCAATGAAAGAAGCCGGCATTAAAATTTCAAATTCCCCTGCTGCATTAGGGTCGACTTTACTTGAGGTATTGAAGAATCAAATCTAAAGTGATTTTACTCAATGGCTAAAAGCTCAACAAATGATATTTTTGACAAAACTTCTTTCTTACATGGTTCAAATGCTACCTACATTGAACAAATGTATGAAAAGTATCAAACTGATCCAAGCCAAATACCAGAAGATTGGAAAGTATTCTTTTCAGGATTATCAAAAAATTTAAATGAACAAAATATTTTAAGAGCTAGTTGGTCAAATAACGATTTTCCAACTGAAGAAGACCTTGCAATAAATATTAATAGTTCTTGGGAAAAAAAGTCCTACAAAGCAAATAAAAATATCAGTACAAATATCTCTTCAGAAGAATTAAAAGAACAAATATACGACTCAATCAGGGCGATAAGACTTATCCGAGCTTTTAGAGTGAATGGCCATTTAGCTTCTAAACTTGATCCATTAAATTTAAAAGAAATTAAAAATTACCCCGAATTAGATTACAGAAATTATGGTTTTGAAGAGAAAGACCTTAGTAAAGAAATATTTATTGATGGAAGTCTTGGGCTTAATTTCACAACATTAAATGAAATTATTAGTATTTTAAAAGAGACATACTGTGGATCAATAGGTGTAGAATTTGTTCACATTCAGGACGCAGATCAAAAACAATGGGTTCAAGAAAGAATAGAGGAAGTTAGAAATAAAACTCAATTTACTTCAAATGGAAAAAAAGCAATTTTCAAACGTTTGCTAGAAGCAGAAATGTTTGAGAAGTTCTTAGATAAAAAATTTATTGGCACAAAACGATTTGGACTTGTTGGCAGTGAGGCAACTGTTCCAGGGATAGAGCAAATAATCAAACAAAGTTGTTTATCTGGAATTGAAGATATTTATATAGGCACAGCTCACAGAGGAAGATTGACATTATTATCATCAGTTATGGAGGTACCTTTGAGGTCAATCATGGCAAAGTTTGAAGGTGGTGGCGAAGATCCCAACGAAATACTTGGATCGGGGGACGTTAAATATCATTTAGGCATTTCTAGTGATAGGGAATTTGATAATAAAAAGATTCATCTTTCGTTAACTCCGAATCCATCCCATCTTGAGGCAGTTGATCCTGTTGTTATGGGCAAGGTCAGAGCAGAGCAAACTTTACTTAAAGACAAAACTAATGACAAAGTCATGGGCCTCCTCATTCATGGTGATGCAGCTATGGCAGGTCAAGGAGTAGTCGCTGAAACATTTGCAATGTCACAATTAAGAGGTTTTCGAACTGGAGGAACAATTCATTTTGTAATCAATAATCAAATAGGTTTCACAACTGTGCCCCATTATGGACGATCAGCTCCATATTGTACTGAAATTGCTAAGATTATTCAGGCACCTATATTTCACGTTAATGGAGATGATGTAGAGTCCGTAGTTCATGTTTGTAGGCTTGCTGTTGAATTCAGGAATAAATTTAAGACCGATGTAGTTGTAGATATGTTTTGCTATCGTAGAGCTGGCCATAACGAAATGGATTTGCCAGAATTTACTCAACCATTGATGTACCAAAAAATCAAAGAGCATTCGACGACTTTAAACATTTATCAGCAAAGATTGATTGATGAGGGTGTATTAACTTCGAATGAGATTGATAATGAGATTTCTTTATATAATAAAAAGTTAAATGAAGAGCTAGCATCTGCAAAATCTTATAAACCTAATAAAGCTGACTGGCTTGAGGGTTCATGGAAAGGAATAAATGTTGCATCTATTGATGCTAGAAGGGGACAAACGTCTATAGCAGAAGATGAATTTAAAAAGATTGGAAAAGAAATTCATCAAATACCTAAAGAATTTAGTCCTCATAAAAGAATCAAAAAAATTTATGACGATCGCCTCAACAGTATTAATGAGGGAAAAGGAGTAGATTGGTCGACTGCTGAGTCTCTCGCGTTTGCATCACTATTAGCTGAAGGATATGGCGTAAGACTCTCAGGACAAGACTCTGGTAGAGGAACTTTTAGTCAAAGACACTCTGTACTCTATGATCAAGTTAACGAAAATAGATTTGTGCCTCTGAGGCATTTTAGAAACGAACAGGGCTTCTTTGAAATCATCGATAGTTTTTTGTCTGAGTATGGAGTCCTTGGATTTGAATACGGTTATTCTCAGGTAGATCCTCGAACCTTAGTTCTGTGGGAGGGACAATTTGGTGATTTTGCAAATAATGCACAAACTATAATTGATCAGTTCATTACTACGGGTGAAAGAAAATGGTTAAGAATGTCAGGACTAACACTCTTGCTGCCTCATGGACATGAAGGTCAAGGTCCTGAACATACAAGTGGAAGACTAGAGAGATTCTTACAACTCTGTGCTGAAGATAATATTCAAGTAGTTAACTGCACTTCACCCGCAAATTATTTTCATGTTTTAAGAAGGCAGTTGCTTAGAGATTTTCGTAAGCCGCTTGTGATAATGACTCCTAAATCAACGCTTAGACATAAAAAGAATGTTTCTGATATTGCTGAGTTTACAAACGGTTCAACTTTTCACCGTATTTTAAGAAAAGAACTATCTAAAATTGAAAAATCTAAAGTTAATAGACTACTACTTTGCTCAGGAAAAATTTATTTTGAGTTAGATGATTATATTGAGAAGCGTAAACAAGAAAATATTCAAATTTTAAGGTTTGATCAATTGTATCCGTTCCCTTATGAAGCTTTAAAAGAAGAATTGCTAGAGTATCCTCAAGCTGAAATCTACTGGGTTCAAGAAGAACCATCAAATATGGGCGCATTTCGCTTTGTAAAGCATAGAGTAGAGTCAGTTAACCAATCAATAACTGGTAAATATGAAGAACTCTTATTTATTGGAAGGAAAGCATCTGCTTCTCCAGCAACAGGGATAGCTAATCGACACGCTGAAAACCAATTGAATATTCTAAGACTAGCTACAGAGTCAGAAAGAAGTGAAATAAAAGACAATAAAGATGGGGTATCTCTCGTAAAGTTCAAACTGCCAATTGAATAATATTGTTAAAGTGTTAAATAATTAGTATGTCCGTAGAAATAAAAGTGCCATCTCTTGGTGAGAGTGTTGTAGAAGCAACTGTTGCTAAGTGGTACAAAAATGAGGGAGACAGCGTCAAATTAGATGAACCACTGCTTGAGTTAGAAACGGATAAAGTGACCCTGGAAGTTCCTTCCCCTGCTTCTGGATTGATTGAAAAAATTTCATCACCTGAAGGATCAACAGTCGAGGTAGGCGCATTATTGGGAGCCATCAATGATACTGCAGAAGTAAAAAAAGCTCCTGAAAATTCTGAGAAAATAGTTACCACTAAAGAAGAGCCCAAAGAAGAACCGGTGATGGAAAAGCCAGTTATACAAGAATCAAGTGTGCCTTTGGACAATACTGCAAAAGAAATTCTTGAGAGTAAAGTCTCAAAACTATCACCTGCAGTTAGGAAAATTGCAGCAGAAAAAAATATTGATATTGCTCAAGTAGCTACTACTCGTTCAGATGGAAGGATTACAAAGGGTGATATTTTAGCTTCAAATAATAATGTTAAAGAACTTTCAACGAAGCCATCAATAAGTAAGGATCATGACAGTAAAGAAGAAAGAGTGCCAATGTCTCGACTTAGACAAACTATAGCTAAACGACTCAAAGATGCACAAAATAATGCAGCTATGCTCACAACATTTAATGAAGTTGATATGGGCGAACTGATTAGAACTCGTAATGAGTATAAAGATGCTTTTGAGACAAAATATGGAATAAAATTAGGATTTATGTCTTTCTTCGTAAAAGCTTGTATCACAGCTCTCAAAGATATTCCTGAGGTTAATGCAGAAGTTGAAAATAATGACGTTATATATAAAAATTTTTACAATATCGGTGTTGCAGTAGGAACTGATCAAGGATTGGTTGTGCCTGTTATCAGAGATGCTGACCAAAAATCAATAGTAGAAATAGAGCAAGAGATTTTTAATTTAGGACAAAAAGCTCGAACTGGAAAATTAAGTATCGATGACATGCAAGGAGGTACATTTACAGTTTCTAATGGCGGCGTTTATGGATCTCTTATGTCTACACCTATTTTAAACCCCCCTCAATCAGGAATACTTGGCATGCACAAAATTGAGGAAAGGCCAATTGCGGTAAATGGTGATATTATAATTAGGCCAATGATGTACCTCGCCCTATCTTACGATCATCGTATTGTGGACGGCAAAGGCGCAGTCACTTTTTTGGTTAGAGTTAAAGAAAGTTTAGAAGATCCTAATAGAATTCTACTAGGGGTATAGAATGGAAGAATTTGATATTACAGTTATAGGTAGCGGACCTGCAGGATATGTTTGTGCAATTAGAGCAGCACAGTTAGGCTACAATGTTTGTTGCATTGAAAAAGGTCTGACTTTAGGAGGAACATGCCTTAATATTGGCTGTATTCCATCAAAATCACTTCTTCACTCCTCACATTTATATGATCAGGCATCGGATCTAAAGAAGTTGGGAATCAATTTCGATAACGTTTCCTTTGATCTGAGTAAAATAATGGAAAAAAAATCAGAAAGTGTTGAATCGCTAACTAAAGGAGTTGAATTTTTGTTTAAAAAAAACAAAATCAATCGTAAGTCTGGGTTTGCAAAACTAGAGAATATTAATGAAATAGAAATTTTATCAGGTGAAAAATCAGAGACAATTAAATCTGCAAAAATAATTATTGCTACTGGATCTGAGGTATCTAGTCCTGATGGAGTAGTGATCGATGAAAAGGATATTTTATCATCTACTGGTGCATTAAGTCTGCAATCAGTTCCCAATCACTTAGTTGTCATTGGCGCAGGTTATATAGGCCTGGAAATGGGATCCGTTTGGTCACGACTTGGTTCTAAGGTAACAGTCATTGAATATGCAGATAGAATTCTTCCAGGCATGGATACAGAAGTATCAAGCAGTTTTCAGAAAATACTCATTAAACAGGGTTTTGACTTTAAACTTTCTACGGCATTAAGATCAGTAAGCAAAGAAGGTGATTCTTTATCTGTCTCAGTGGAAAACAAGGGGCAAACTATGGATATAGACTGTGACAAGGTACTAATCTCTACGGGCAGAAGACCTTATACCTTTGGATTAAATCTTGAAGAATTGGGAATTAAATTAAATGATAAAGGTTTTATAATTACTGATAATCATTTTAAAACTTCGATCGATAATATTTATGCAGTGGGTGATTGCAAATTAGGTCCAATGTTAGCCCATAAAGCATCCGAAGAAGGAACTGCCGTTGCAGAGATTATTGATGGGCAGGCAGGACATGTGAATTAT
>CESM01051779.1_pt1 | contig 11215 bp, 11 predicted proteins | sample 361421 | NCBI WGS metagenome assembly CESM01 (sample SAMEA2622219, study PRJEB7988) | marine metagenome | isolation source: saline water (ENVO:00002010), including | reverse complement strand
GGTGAAATTCCTTGTAAAAAAATTTATGAAGATGATTTTGTACTGTCATTTCATGATATTAATCCCCAAAAAAAAATTCATGCACTAGTAATCCCTAAAGGAAAGTATACTGATCTTGACGACTTTAGTGCAAATGCATCATCAGATGAAATGGTGGGTTTATTGAAAGGAATTAGCATAGTTGCTAAAAAACTTGATATTTCTGTTGATACAGGGAAGGGATACCGAGCATTAGCTAATATCAGTGAACATGGAGGCCAAGAGGTACCTCATTTACATTTCCATTTATTTGGGGGTGAAAGAGTTGGCAAAATGGTTGAGTGAATAAAAAAATTCAAAGAAATTATTTAGAAATTAATTCTTTATCAGATTTAAACGAGTCTAAAATTGTTGAAGAAGGTTATTCAATTAAACTTGTAGAGCCAGTAGATTTTCAACTTAACAAATTTTTTTATAAAAACGTTGGTAAAAATCATCATTGGGTTGACCGACTGGTATGGACAGAAAAACAATGGACTGAATATGTATCTAATAAAAAAGTAAAAACTTATATTTTAAAAAAACAAGATGATCTTGCTGGCTATTTTGAACTTATTTTGCATCAAAATGAAATCGAAATTGCTTACTTAGGATTATTAGAAGAGTATCAAAATAAAAAATTAGGATCATTTTTATTATCATCAGCAATTAAAAATTCATTTTCATATCAAACTAAAAGAGTTTGGGTTCATACTTGTTCATTAGATCATAAAAACGCATTAAATAATTATATTTCAAGAGGTATGAAAATTTTCAAAAAAGAAACAGTTACAATTTAAATTAATTTCGCTCTGGAAGTAAAAATAAATTTTTATTTAATTTTTGATTTTTAATAATAGAAAATAGATAAGTTATACTTAGATTTTGATAAATATCTAATGTTTGCCACCCAATTAAATTGTAAGTATTTTTATCAAAAAAAATATTAATTTCATTTTCATCTTGAGAGAATTTAAAATTGACGAATTTTTCATCAATTAATCTTTCTTTTGAGGTTCTTATTTTCTTTGATAAAAAATTTTTGTCTAAAATAAAATTCAAAGGAGTTCTTTCTATTGGATAAAGATAGTAGCTCGTCGATGTTTTTATAGCTAAAGATTTGCCGTTTGAAACTAAAATCTTTTCATTTTTAGAATCGTATTTACAAAGAATTTTTTTTGGATATTTAATTGTGCAGTTACCAGTTTCTACCTTACCATTGATATTTTGCTCAAAGTTAAATGTAATATTTTGTGTATCATTTAATTTTTTAATTATATTTTCTTTAATTGAAGCTGATGTTTTTGTTGAAAATAATATTAAAAATAAAAAAAAAATTTTTTTTAACATTATAGAACATCACGTTTTCCAACATGATTAGCTTTACTTACTATTCCTTCAGCTTCCATCATATCTATTATTCTTGCTGCTCTATTATATCCAATCTGAAGTTTTCTCTGTAAAAATGAGGTTGAAGCTTTACCTTCAGATTTAATAATATCTACTGCAGTTTGATAAAGTTCATCTTTATCTCCTTGATCCTTAACATTTTCTCCAGCTTCTTTTTCATCTGCGAAATTCAATATTTCATCAACATAGTCAGGTTCAGCTTGTGATCTTAAAAAATTATTAATTTTTTCAATTTCATTCTCTGAAACAAAAGGAGCATGGATCCTTACTATTTTGTTAGCCGAAGACATATAAAGCATATCACCTTTCCCTAATAGTTGCTCAGCTCCTTGCTCACCCAATATTGTTCTACTATCTATTTTTGAGGTGACTTGAAATGAAATACGAGTAGGAAAATTTGCTTTAATAGTTCCGGTTATTACATCAACGCTAGGTCTTTGAGTAGCCATGATTATATGTATTCCTGCCGCTCTGGCCATTTGAGATAATTTTTGAATATAATTTTCAATTTCCTTTCCAGCAACCAACATTAAGTCAGACATCTCATCAACAACTACTACAATATAAGGCATTGGAAGTTTATGTTTTGCATTATATCCATCAATATTTCTAACTCCTTCCTTAGTCATTAACCTATATCTACTTTCCATTTCTTTAACTACCCACCCTAATACTGATGCTGCTTTTTTTGCTTCTGTAATTACGGGGCAAAGTAAATGAGGCACGCCTTCATAAGTTGAAAGTTCTAACATTTTAGGATCAATTAAAATAAATTTACATTTTTCTGGTGTGTGTCTATAGAGTAAAGACAATATAATTGTGTTTATACAAACAGATTTTCCAGAACCAGTTGTGCCCGCTATTAATAAATGGGGCATAGAAGCTAAATCACCAACTATAGGTGTACCAGAAATATTTTTACCCAAAGCGATTGGTAATTTAATTTCTCTTTTTTTGAAATCTGTATAATTTATTATTTCACTTAAAAAAACATTTTCTCTTGTTAAGTTTGGTAGTTCAATTCCAACAGTATTACTTCCTGGTATAGTTGAAATACGTGCTGACTCAGAACTTGTATTTCTAGCTATATCATCAGAGAGGTTAATAATTTTTGAAACTTTAACACCTGCAGCAGGTTCAAATTCATTTAATGTTACAACTGGTCCATGGCTAATTTTTTTAATGTTTCCATTTACACCAAAGTCTAAAAGAATTTTTTCAAGAAATTTTGGATCATTATTTTCAGATTTATCTAAATTTCCACTTTCTTTTTTTGTTGGTAATTTAAGCAATTCAATTGATGGAAGTTTGAATTTTAATTTATTAATATTTTCATTTTTTTCAGCTTTAATAAAAGGTAAGTCTTCTTGAATTAAATTTTTAATTTCATCTTCTGGAATGTATTCATTTATTATTTCATTTTTATTAGTGTAGTTTTTTTTATTTTTAAAATTCAATATTTTTTTTAAAAAAATATAAATTGCTTTAACATTAAAGTTAATGCTTTTTAGAAATATGATGATTATAAGAATAATAATTGAATAAAAAAATATATTTTCATATGCATTAATTAATTTATTTAAAAAAGTGTTATTTAAAAAGTTTCCAACAAAACCACCATTACCATTTACATGAAGAGTGAGACTTTCATTATAAAAATGACTAAAAAAAAGAGATCCAAATATAGAGTACAGTATTGTAAAAAAAGTATTTTCTAAAATTAATAAAAATTCTTTTTTTAAAAAAATATTTAATCCTGTAAAAATAAAAGAAATTGCAACTAAATATGAAACTAAACCAATAGATTGAAAAAAAATATCAGATGTAAAACTCCCTTGAAAACCTAAAAAATTTTTTATTTCTTCTCCATCTGAAATGATAAAATTAGGATCTTCTGCTGAGTAAGTAATTAAAGCTAAAAAAAGCAATAGCCCAAAAAAGGATATAAAAATTCCAAAAATTTCAATTAATCTATTTATTATAAAAAGTAATGCTGTATTGATGAATTTTTTTATATCCATAAAAGATGAATCAAATATATCACTTTGTATCATCTAATTTTTATTGTTAAAATTAAAAATATTATGAAAGTTTGCGTTTTAGGAAGTGGATTGGCGAGTTTGACTTTAGCAAAAGGTTTGATTAATCACGGAATAAAAGTTGACTTAATTTCGAACCACATACATAATAATTATGATAAATCACAAACACTCGGTATCTCACAAAGTAATATAGATTTTTTTAATAAGAATATTCTGAATATAAACTCTTTGTTATGGAATATTAATAAAATTGAAATTTTTAGCGATAACTTGAATAATGAAAATATTCTTAAATTTGAGAATAAGAAAAAACAACTTTTTTCGATAATTAAAAATTACAAATTATATAATTATTTATTAACAGGATTGAAAAAAAGTAAATTATTCAAAATTAAAAAAAATAAAAAAATTATTTTGTCAAATAAAGAATATAATTTGATAATAAATTTAGATTATAATCATCCAATTACTAAAAAATTATTTTATAAAAGATTTAGTAAAAGTTATAATAGCTATGGTCATGCAACTATTATAAAACATAAAAGACTACCATCTAATGATATTGCTGTTCAAATTTTTACAAAAGAAGGTCCAATAGCTTTTTTACCAATATCAAAATCTGAAACTTCAATTGTTTATTCTGCTCGAGGTAAAAAAAAAATTGGAAAAAATGAATTACATCAATTGATAAATGAAAAATTAAAAAAATATGAAATTAAGAAAATTAATGACTTTAAGAGTTTTGAACTCAAATCATTAGATCTAAGAAATTATTACTATGAAAATATTTTAGCATTTGGAGATTTATTGCACCGATTACATCCTTTAGCTGGTCAAGGCTTTAACATGACAATCAGAGATACAAAACTTTTATTGGAATTAATTAATTCTAAAATAAAATTGGGTATACAATTAGACAGTTCTATTTGTTCAGAGTTTGAAAAAAAAGCTAAACCGCAAAATTATTTATTTTCAAATGGTATTGATTTTATTTATGAGTTTTTTAATTTTGAGAGTAAAACAAAAACAAAATTGATGAGCAAATCAGTTCAATTTTTAGGAAAAAATAAATTTATAAACAAATTATTTACAAAATTTGCTGATACTGGAACTTTAAATTAGAATTATTGAACTGTAGTATTATTATATGTGTCGTGAGTATATGTAGCTAAAATTTCAGCAATTTTAGATTTTCTGTTATCTAAATTTATGGCTTCTAATAAAACTTGTTTTTCTTCTAAAGTAAATGGGGAAGCCATTGCTAATGCATTTATGATTTCATCTAAACTTTGTTTTTCAAGTGCTTTCCAATTAATAATAAATCCTCTTTTTTCAAATAAAGATTTAAGGTCTTTAAAAATTAGCTCTAAATCAGAAAATTTTAAATCTTTATTCTTGTCTAAAAGATCATCATGAAATTTTTGGAAATTTATTTCACATTCTCTATATTTTTTGTTTGTTTGAATTTCTTTAATTATTTCGAATCTGATTATTCCTTTTAATTCAATTAAAAATCTTCCATCTTCAGATTCTTGAAAAGAAATTATTTTCCCTAAACAACCGATATTATGTAATTCAGGTGTTAAATTTTGATTATTAAGATTTTTTCTTGGTTGTATCATACCGATCAACTTATTTGACTTCATGCTATCATCGATCATATCTATATATCTTGGTTCAAAAATATTTAAGGGAACAGAAGTTTTTGGGAATATAATGAAATTACTAAGTGGAAAAACAGGAATTTTGTTTGGTAAATCAGTTAATTTCATTAAATAATATCATACTAAAAAAAATTATTTAAAACCATATGTTTTTTAAATAACGTAGGTAAATATGATCGAAATAAATTGCCAAAACTATTTAAATACATATTTAAATAAAAAATTTATTTATCAACACAAAGATAATTGTCAAAATGTAATGCTAATTTTAGATACAAGATTATCTTTATCGCTAATATTAGTAATTAAAAATGCTTTGGATAAAATGCCTAATTTTAATCTAATGTTAATTAGTACTAAAGAAACAATTGATTTTATCGAGAGAATATTTGGAAAAATTCCAAATAAAATTGAAATTAATAAAAGCAAAATAAACTTACAAGAATATTCTAAAATTTTACTAGATATTAATGTTTGGAAAAAAATAAAAGAAGATAAAGTTTTAATTTTTCAATCAGATACAATAATTTTAAGAAATATTTCTGATATGGAATTCCCTAAGTTAAGCATGTTAGGACCAGTATGTGTTAATTTAACAGATGAACAAAAATTTATGATTAATGGGGGTTTTAGTCTAAGGGATAAAAAGTTGATGTTAGAATTATGTAAAAATAAAATTATAAATTCAGATATAGAAGATCTTTTTTACACAGAACAAATTAGACAACATTATCCTGAATTGATGCCTTCAATTCAAGAATGCAATAATTTTGCTATCGAGTCTATTGGTAATAAATTAACAGCAAAGGGAATCCATGGAACTGATAAATATTATAAAACTTTTAATGGGTACAAAGAAATTTTTGATACTCTGGAAATATCAAGTTAAAGTAGTTAAAAATGATTATATGGATTGCGTCGTATCCTAAGAGTGGAAACACCTGGTTGAGATCTCTTATTTCATCTTATTTTTTTACACAGGATGGTGTGTTTGATCAAAATAAATTAAAATTTATTGATCAATTTCCAATTCAAAAATATCTCAATTTATTTTCATACGAAAAAAAAATCCCTGGGGAAACAGCAAAATATTGGATAGAAGCACAAAGAAAAATAAATTCTGAAAAAAAAATAAAATTTTTTAAAACACACAATTTTTTAGGTTCATTTAATAATTATGAATTTACTAATAAAGAAAATACCCTAGGTGCAATTTATATAGTTAGGGATCCCAGAAACGTAATAACTTCATTAAAAAATCATTATGATATTAATTACGATGATGCTCTTGATTTTATAAAAAGTGAGAGAAAGTTTATTTATGATTTCAACAAAGAAAATGATTATAGTGATTTTCAATTAATAAGTTCTTGGGAAAATAACTATCAATCTTGGAAAAATAATAAAGTTTTTCCGATTAAATTTATTAGATATGAAGATTTAGAGAAAGAAACGTTTAAGGTTTTTAAAAATATTATAGAATTTATTAGCTCAATTACAGGAGATAAAAAACCCTTTGAGAGAAAAAAAGCAATAAATGCAATTAATTCTACTTCATTTGAAACTCTAAAAAATCTTGAGAAAAATAAAGGTTTTGTAGAACAAGTCTTATCTATTAATGACAAAAAAAAAATTCCTTTTTTCTATTTGGGACCTAAAAATAATTGGAAAAAAATATTAAAAAAAGATATTCAACATAATATTGAAAAAAATTTTAATCAGAGTTTAAAAGATCTGAATTATATTTAATATTTTCAACATTTTCTTATTGCTTGTAAAATGAAAACTCGCTATTTATAATATCTTTTAGATAAGCGGGCATAGCTCAGTGGTAGAGCGTCTCGTTGCCAACGAGAAGGTCGAGGGTTCGACCCCCTTTGCCCGCTCCAAAAATTAAAAAAAGCATTAAAAATAAATGAGTGATTTATTAAATAAAAAGTGCGTTCCATGCGAAGGCGGTGTTACTGCTTTTGATATTTCTGAAATTCACAAGTATCAAAAAAAAGTAGATGGCTGGAGTGTTTCACAAAATGAAAAAAAGATTTATTTTTTAGAAAAAAAATTTACTTTCAAGAACTTTTTAGAAAGTCAAAAATTTGTAAATGAAGTTGGCAGAATATCTGAGGAAGAAGGTCATCATCCTGATATTTTATTTGGATGGGGTTACGCAAAAATAACTATTACTACTCATGCAATAGAGGGCTTGTCGGAAAATGATTTTATTCTAGCTGCTAAAATTGATAATAAAATTAATGTCTAAAATGTCTGGTTTTAGAAAAAACTAGCACGGTATCTGTGGCGTCTGCAAATTTGATAATTTCTTTATCTCTTATTGATCCAGAGGGTTGAATTACAGCCGAAACTCCCGATTGGACAAGTTTTTCAATACCATCTACAAATGGAAAAAAGGCATCAGATGCTGCAACGATTTCATCATCTGAATTTGTAAACTTTCTCATTTTATCTATAGCAATTTGGCAGCTATCTAGTCTACTAGGTTGTCCTGATCCAATACCCACTGTGGATTTATTAGATGCAAGTACAATAGCATTAGATTTTACATAACGACAAACATTAAACGCAAACATTAAATCTTTAAATTGAGATTTATTTGGTTTTTTTTTTGAAACAATTTTAAAATTTTTTTTTGAAAATATTTCTTTGTCTTCTGATTGCACAAGCATAGAATTATTAATAGAGTTATGTTTTAACATTTCATTGAAAGAAAAATTTGAAGCATCAATTAATCTTAAATTTTTCTTTAACTTTAATATTTTAAGAGCATTTTTGTCAAATCCGTTAGCAACAATCACTTCAAGAAAAATTTTGTTAAATTCTATGGCTAGAGTTTTGGTGATTTTAAAATTACAAGAAACAATACCACCAAAAGCACTTATAGGATCACATGCTAAAGCTGATTTATAACTTTCTAGATTATTTTTATTTATAGATACACCACAAGGGTTTGCATGTTTAACAATAACTGTTCCAATATTTTTTGGAAGAGATTTGGATATAGTTAAAGCTGAAAAAATATCATTATAATTATTATAGCTTAATGCTTTGCCATGAATTTTATCAATTTTTATATCTTTAGTTTGAGCATAAACTGCACTTTGTTGATGGGGGTTTTCACCATATCTTAATTTTTCAATTAAATTCCCATGAGTAATTTTTTTTTTTGGAAAATGAATATTTGATATTTTATTAAAATAAGTTGTAATTACAGAGTCATAATAAGCTGTTTCTGTAAATGCTAGTTGAGACATTTTCTTTCTAAAATCTAGTGAAGTAGCACCATTATTTATTTTTAACTGATTGATAAGTTCAAAATACTGTTCCGGTGATGAGATTATAGTAACGTCATTATAATTTTTTGCCGCTGCTCTCACCATTGTGGGGCCACCAATATCTATATTTTCAATAATTTTATTATGATTTTTAGTCTGGTTTATTACTTTCTCAAAAGGGTAGAAATTGACAATCACTAAATCAATATTTTCAAAGTTATTATTTTTAAGATCTTTCAAATGTGACTTATTGTTTCTTTTATTAAGAATACCTGCATGAATTTTTGGGTGTAAAGTTTTAACTCTACCACCAAGAATTTCATTAAAATTGGTAAAATCAGAAACTTCTAAACATTTAAATTTAAGTTTTTTAATTTCTTTAAAGGTACCACCGGAACTTATTATCTTAATATTATTTTTTCTCAGAGAGCTTAAAAGAGGTTTTAAACTTGTCTTATCAGATACTGAAATTAAAGCTGATTTAATTTTTTTCATTATATCTTTGTTATTTGCCATTTTATATTTTCAATCTGATTATTTGAAATGCCAGAGATAAATATATTTTGGTTTTCAGAATATAAATTTTTATTACCAAAATATAAACCATTATCAATATTTATGTCATAATTTTCACATGTGAATCTCCATCCTTCATCATGTAATTGTATGAAAATTGTTTTAGTGTCTTGGGTTTTCATTAATTTAACACTTGGTTCCACATGAAATCTAATATCAAACTTATAATTATTATTGGTTTTTTTTAAAATTTTATCAACACCAACAAAAGTCATTTGTTCTGGATAAAACTCAATTTCTCTTTCATGTATTGAATTATATTTCTTTAAATATCCATCGTGAGATGCACTAATTTTCCAATAATTTTTTTCAAATGAAGAGTTTTTTTTTATTATTTTCAAGCCATTTTTAACAAATAATGTTTTTTGAATTTTAGTAAATTTACATGAAGAATTATCATCAATAATTAATGTATTTTGTGCTGCGGAAGATTTTGATAATTGATTAAGTTTATTATTGATATTTTTATAATATCCACAATTACTAATTAATTTTTTTCCATTTGATACTATTTCGAAAGATAACGCTCCAGATTGATAGTCTTTGGTATATTTCAAATTTGGTGTTGAGCCAGCATCCATAGACAAACAAATTTTTTTATTTTTTAATATTATGTATCCTCCTAATTCTTGATTTTCATTTTTAAATTTATATCCTAATCTCTTCAAATAATTATCGAAATCCTCATTATTAGAAATATTATTTCCATTAAATAAAAAATCTGTATGAGTATTTCCCCAAAAAAATGCGTAACCTTGTCCAAGATAATAAATAGTTTCATCTATATTTTCGGGAATATTAATTTGGGACTCTTTAAACCACTCTCTTATTAAAATGAAATATTTAAGATAAAAAATTAATTGTTTTATATTTCTTGATTTTGGAAAACCGTAATTATCTAAAGCTAATTTTGATATTCTTCTAAGAAGATTAGTTCCAAAGGATAAATATTCTTTTCCATTTTTATAACAAAGACCAACTAAAATTATTGAAGCACATCCTATCAATTTATCATCTATTAATTCTGATCTATTAATTTCATTAATCAAATGATTGGTTTGCTTTTGTATGATTTGATTAAAATTATCCTTGTAGTTTTGATTACTTTCCTCATATGTGAGATTGTGGGATGATAACCAGGAAATAATTCTTTTTGCAGTTAAATCAAAATCCCAACTTTTATAATTAAATCTATAGTTATTGTTTATCCAATTGGTAATTACCGATTGGGTACTTTTTTTTGATGATTTTAAATCTAAACTAAAAAACCAGTAAAAATTATTTAAATTTCTAAAATCTCTATCACTTAAATTATTATTGTTCCAAACTTCGTTTAAAGAAAAATCTTCAATTCTAATTTTTTTTTTTTGATATTTGATTAAAGATGAAAGTAAGTGTGGACTCGGTTTATAAACAAAATCTAGTTTGTAAACTTTAGATATTTTCTTGTCATAAAAATTAGATTTAAGATAAAATTTTCTTAGTCGAGAGAGGAAATTAAAAAAAAGACGATTTATGTAAATCATGAAATTATTTTGACTTTAATAATTCAATATTTTTTTTAATATCTCCATTGTTACTTTTAAAAATTGTAGTGCCTGAAACAAGAATATTTGCACCAGCTTCAATGGCAATTTTTGAATTCTCAAAGTTGATACCACCATCTATTTCAATATCAAAATTTAATTTTTTATCTTTTTGAATTTTTTTTAAATCTTTTATTTTTGTTAAAACTTCTGGCATAAATTTCTGTCCTCCAAAACCTGGATTTACACTCATTATTAAAACTAAATCAATTCTGTCTAAATATTCAATAATGGCCTCTATTTTAGTTTCTGGATTAAGAGAAACACCAACTTTTTTTTTTAATCCTTTAATTTTTAATATTGAAGATTCTAAATTATCTGTTGCTTCTGGATGAATTGTTATTATGTCAGCCCCTGCATCAGAGTAAGCATCAATATATTTATGAACTGGTGAAATCATAAGGTGAACATCAAATAATACAGATGAATGTTTTTTTAAAGCTTTTATAACTGGAGGACCAATAGTTAAATTTGGAACAAAATGACCATCCATAACATCTACGTGAATCATATCAGCACCACCTTCTTCTAACTTTTTAATCTCATTTCCTAATTGACTAAAGTCAGCAGATAAGATCGAAGGTGATATTTGTATTTTTTTCATTGATAACTAGATTTACTAGTATCAA
>CESM01002951.1_pt1 | contig 11219 bp, 9 predicted proteins | sample 361421 | NCBI WGS metagenome assembly CESM01 (sample SAMEA2622219, study PRJEB7988) | marine metagenome | isolation source: saline water (ENVO:00002010), including | reverse complement strand
CCTCCAACGCCAGGGTCATACCAATCGGCAACAAAGATTGATCCGTCTGGACCCACCGCAACATCACTAGGCCGATACCACTTATCTTTACCTCCACTTAAGATTGGGAACATTTCTGCCTCATATCCTGCCCCAATATTCTTTCTAGGGTAAGCTCTACATACATTAGGGCCTGCATCACAGTGGATGACCTGATTGAGCAATTTTGGAAACATGCTTCCCTCATATACAATAATTCCAGTCGGTGAACCTGCTCCAGTTTGAATCAAATTTGGAACAACTCCCGGATCATTGAGATGCCAATGCCTGTCAGGAATTTCTTTTTCTATATTACTTCTTTTATCTCTCCAACCTTTGCCTGAGAACTCATCTCTATAGCCATAATTCCCATATTCCATAACAAAATTAATTCTAACTCCCCTATTACCGTCATCATCATTATCTGATTGCCATATTGCACCAAATGAATCGACACTAGCTTCCCAATTATTTCTAAAGTTCCAACCTAAAGTTTCAACATTTGAGCCATCTGGATCACATCTGAATACCATACCTTGTTGGTAAGGTTTACGGTGGTCGCGGATTTCATTACCGGCTTTATCAATAATAATTTTACCATCTGGCGTTTTTAGACCTCTTGATGCATTTCCAAAATTGAAGTACAACTTTCCATCGGGACCAAAACAGAAGGCATGAATTCCATGATCGTGTTGCTTTCCGCCAATGACATTAAAAAGTACTTTTTTATCATCAGGTTTATCGTCATCATTATTATCTGTAAAAATCAAAACCTGCTCACCGGCAGAAACAATTACTTTATTACCAAGAACGCAAACACCATGGGGCGAATCAATATCTCTTCCCTGATAATAAGTTTTTGATTGATCAGCTACGCCATCACCATCCGTATCTTCTAAAATAATTATTCGATCTCCTTCAGCGCGCTTTCCATTATGTCCTCTATAGTTAACTATTTCTGCAACCCAAACCCTTCCCTTATGATCAATGTCAATACTCGATGGGCTTAACAGCATTGGCTCTGAAGCAAATAACTCAGCCTTCATTCCGTCAGCAACTTCGAGCGACTGCAATGAATCCTTAGGCGAAAGACCATTGGAATAAGCATTTAAAGTAAATAAAAGGGAAACTATTATGATCCAAGCTTTGTAAGATAATAAGTTATTCATCATGTGTGTGTATTTTAATATGTAATTATCGTTATTCTGATTCCAGATATACCGAAATGTAAAAATGAATATGCAGAATATTTATGAAGTATGAAATAAAAAAAGAGCACTTGAACAAAATAAATTTTTAGAATTTAAGAATTTATTTTTTTGAGAGATTTGGCTTTTTAAAGTCTTGGTTTGCATCCAATTCTTTCTCGCTAGGGCGGTGTGTAATTAAACCTTTATCAGGGATATCAACGCCTGCCGTCCACGCCACTGCATTTAATACTAGTTTTCTGAATCCATCATCGCCAAAATTTGAATGAAAATGAGCCCCCGTAAAACCAAGTCCTCGTCCTCCATCATCTCTTTCAACAGACCAGCATAAGGTCTCTGCTCTACCAGATGCATTTACAATATGTTTTTTAGGCCCTCTTGGCCAGCTACTTTTACCTGATCTAGCGTTATCATCAGGAACTGCCTCCAGAATGTTGGTTACCCCCTTTTTACCTTCCCTAAAGCGCATATTAAAATACCATTCATCCTTAACTTTAAAATCTTTAACACCTCTTGTAACTGGATGTTTCCTATTAAGTTTAGATACAGCTACCCAATGAGGATTAATAGACCAACCTGTTTCATAGTATCCTCCAATCCAATTTTGAAGGGCTTTTCCTGACTGCCCAATTGGAACTTCGACGGCATAATGCATACACATTAATCCACAGCCTTTATCAATCACATTTTTTACCTGCATCAAATTTCTGTTAATTGGATGCCCTCCACCTCCATCCATGAATAATATAACTGCATCAGCACCAACAAAAGGATTATCAGATTTGGGCCAACCATTCTTGAAAACTTTAGTTATCACTTTATCTCCTAATGCTTCTTTTAAATGATCCTCAATTAACATGCATCCAGCATTAAATTCATGGGCCCCCCAACCATGGCTTTTATTTCCGGCGACAAGAACTATTTTTTTGGGTGCATCATCAGAAAAAGCAGGAAAAAAATAAGATGTTGAAAGTGTAATGATCAGGACTCTGATCAACAATGAATAACTCATGGGTTTCTATAATTTTAATTTATTTAGGAATAATTATTAACAGCCAATGTAATAAATGTGACTGAAAATATAAAAGCTAAAAGAAAAAAAGAAATGAAGGCAACCGAATTAAAAACAGTCTTTCTTTTTGACCTATAACAACTAATACCAATAGCCATCACCCCGCATTCGATGGCATAGACAACATAAAGCCAAAACATTATTCCGGAGGTAAAACCATAGCTGTGCAAACCAGTTTCAAGTTGGTTTACGTGCCACCAAGAAAAAACTGTTATAATTAGAATCAATACAGCAATAATGTTCATGCCTAAGTCTTTAATGTATCCACCCATTCTTGCATGGAGCATTATCAACGCTCCTAAACATATCATGAGAGCTCCATTCTCCTTAGGATCCCAGCCCCAAAACCTGCCCCAACTATCATTAGCCCAGACGCCACCTAAAACTGTACCAACAAGAGCAAATAAAAGTCCGAAACATGTAATTCCATAAACCATTCTTGTTATTGATCGCCTCATATCCTCACTTCCTAATTTGAGAAACTTTGAGAAAATAAATATGTGAGCAATGACTCCTGCAAGTAAGGCAGCAGCGTATCCAATATTTATAGCAATCACATGCGTTGCTAGCCAAAAGTTTGATCGCAATACAGCCTCCAAAACTTTAAGAGTGTCTCTAGCTTCTTTAATTTCAAAGCGCCAAGTGAGGAAAATTCCAATTATTCCTACTACTAAAGAACATGCTAGAGCGATACCCTTACGGTCGAAAAATTCCAAAAGTAAACATAATATAACTGCCACGACTGTTATAAATGGAATAGTCTCATAGAGAGTCGAAATTGGAGGTCGACCCAACATAAGGCTCCTCATACAGATTCCTACCACCAAACAAATCGTCGCAAAAACTGCCATCGACCAAACAACAAATATTATTAAGTTTGATATCTTGCTACCATGCCCGAGCCATGAAATGGCAAGCAGTAAAAAAGCCATGATATAAAAAGGAAGCGACCAATGAAAAAGTGATAATTTATTGTTAAGAAGTTCAAGGTTAATGTTTTTATATTCACCTCTTTCTTCAGCAATCTTTATAATTTTGGTACTAAGCTTTTCCAATTCATTTTTGAACGCTTTTTTGTTACTTACGTTTCTGCAGAGGTTTTCTAATGATATCAGATACGGGATCGACCAAGCAGAAAAATTTAACTTTTGATTGGCCGTCATTCCAGTAGACCTAAAAGTTAATTGCTCTATAAAAAAACCAGGTTTAACCCATTCTTCATCATCTATAGTTTGAGGGGGAAACATTGCTAAACTTATCATGCTAACCCTATCCTTTACTCCTGCTGTTGCAGTATCCCTTTCTAGCATCTGAAAAGCCACCGATATTTGATCAATGAATTTCTGTCCTTCTGGCCCCCTAGCCAATTCAACTATCTTATCAAATTGTTCAACAAAATAACTGATTTTTGTTTGCCCAGTTCCTGATTTTTTAAACTCTTCAGAAATTTCGCCTAAGTCTACACCAATGCCTGATCTAGCAAAATTAAAAGCGTTAGCGGCCCATTCAAACTCATTAATAGATGATTTCAAGGAAAGAATACCCGCGTTCACCGGATCTCTTCTGGCTTCTTTGCTTTCCTCTTCATTGTCTTGGTCATTAATCTTTATCCCTAACTCATTTGACCTTTCAGACAAAAGCTTCATTGCATCAGGGACTTTACTAATCTCATTGTATGAATACCTCTCCCTAGGTGAAGCATGAGAAGCAACTCCTATTGACTCAATTACTGCAGGATTGTTTATCTTAAAAATGGGTAATTCTTTTGCAACATCAGGTCTAAAAAGACAATCCATTAACCACTCAGTTGCAGAAATTCTAATTTTTTCGTCGTTTACTTTAAAGGTTAACCTTTTGGAATTATTAATCCTCAACAATTTATACCTTGCCACAGTTTGCATTGGCTTTAATCGCCCCTCTTCTTGGACAGGCATCGCTTCAAATATTTTTACTATCTCAGGATCCCAATGCTCATACGAATCTATGGCTTGTAATTTTTCGCTATGGAATAAAAGCAAAAATAAAGAACAAAAGTATATTGAAATATTATTAACTGATTTCATATCGCTTTCTGTTTCTTTTTCCTAGAACGAGAATTTCTTTTTAAATAAGTTAGAAGGCGTTGAACAAAATGTATTGTCATCCCAATTGAAATCACATAGGTCCCATATTTTGGCCATTGGTCAGCTGGGTTATATGAAACAGCCAAAGATGTATAAAGTTTATCACCAGGCTTTGCCCCTTCAGGCCCCCAGCTAGCTTGATATAAAGTATATCCGCTATCCCTCATTGGTTTGTTCATACTAATGTGGACCCTGTCTGTTAATTTTCCGTCATCAATTTTAATAACGTCACTGGAGTATTCTCTAGCTCTAGCCGTACCAGGATGATCTTCTTTTTGAAATTTTGTCAATTTAACCCCAAAGGGAAGCGTGTGTTTTTGACGCGTTAGATCAACTGACCATGTTACATCATTGATTTTTAGAGTAAATGGTTTTGGGGAGAACGGCCCAGAGCCAATTATCAAACCTTCAGCAATCTTTTCACCCCCTGCCCCATTGAAATCAAAATAGGCCGCAGGTAAATTAAATTCCATATTTTTATTAGTTGGAACATTAACCAAGCCATAACCCTCTACGACTCGAATGCCTTTTTCCTGTGCCGCAGTTTCTTTCAAAAGACCCATTAATTGCCCTTTACCATTGGCTATATTTCGTTTGTATCCAGAAACAGATATTTCAAAAGGTATCTGAGTGTTATGGAAGGTTTTCTTAGAACCCTTTTCCCATATGCCGTATAAATCATCAGGACTAACAACGAAAGCTTTAGTCGCTATTCCATCAATACCATATTTTGAGATTTCAATACTCCATTCAGTTAAGTTGTAGATTTCATCAGAGCTATCGTCCTCATATAAAACCATATTTCCTTCTCTTGTGTAGTGAAAGGCAACGAATCCAGCAAATAGAATATAGATTATTCCAAAATGAGCTATAACCATACCTGGCCGCCTCCAATTCTTTTTTGCCCTAACGAGACCTCCCAAAAAAAGGTTAACAAATAAAAGAGCGCTGACCAAATAAACACCAGGTAGAATTATTTGAAGAGGGCCAACCTCAAAATCAAAAATATAAAAAGAAGTACCTATTTCTTGGATGAGAAACAAAGATTCAAAATACTTGTCAGAAGCTTCGTAAAGACCCATGTCGACTTGAGCCATTGTTCCAAAATATGTAAGAGCCAATAAAAAAGTTAATAGAATTATTGCTAATAGGTAGCCTGAAAAGAAATTATATATCTTACTGAATAAAGATACGGAATTCTTATTTTTGACATGTTCAGACATCGAATTATTTCCCTTCGGTAATTTGAAGTTCAGGAAGAATCACCCCAATCATTTTGTAACCCTCTTTTGTATCAGTTGATCCTACAGGCTTAAAGCCGCCCTCGAGTTCAAGGTATTTTCCTGTGCCTAGCAAAAATTGACGGTCAGGCAGCTCATCTACCTCAGTTGAAGTTAATTCAGTTAACCCCATCTGTTTTCTCCATCTGTTAACATTAGCGAGAAGCCCACCTCCACCACCGGGTAAGACTGTAAAATAACACTCCCCAAGAGAATTTGGGCCGAAACTAAAATTTGCTACTCTCATTGAAGACTGAGATTCTTCTTTCCAAGAACTTGGTTTAACCCATGAAAAAGGTGGATTGCCTTGTCCTATTTTAATGCTATCACAGAATGAATTGAAATTATCTGCTTCAGAATCAACAGTACGCTTAGGACCTGTTAGCTTTACAAAGAATGCTACACTATTTAATTGAGGACTGTCTTGCTTGACCTCTTGCAACCCAACACGTTCCTTAAAATTTAATCCCAGCTCAGGCTTTGGAGAAAACTTACCTAATTCACGAATTGACGTTATCTCGACCCTCTCATCACTAGGTTTACATGAAAGAGAAAACATGCAAAACACTGCAGTGATTAGTATTCTTGTAAGCGGAAACATTCTTGAATATTATAACCAGAAAGATAAATATAATTACGATTACAATTAGTTAAAAGTTTTAATCTATACCAAATGGATCATCAGACTCTCCATTTAAATTAATTATAGGCGAGTCGTCAATTTTCATAATGCCATTGTTTGGGCTCGTTACATTAATTCCTATGTTTTTTCCTATATAAAAACCCAATAGCAAACCTATAAATAGCCCTAATGAGGTGAAAAATAGTGCTGGTAAGGATTTAACTAGAAAACCACAAGAATCAGTTGCAAGAAGCTCATCTCCTGTACCTTGGCGAGATTCTTTGGAAGATCTTACGTTCTCTTCGTTTGTTCTATTACTATCAATTAAAGAATGAGATGTTTCCAATTCCGTAGAATTTGGAATAAAAAACTTCGCATTACATGAAAGACATCTTCCCATTCTATTGGTTTGCTCGTCCGGAACATCGAGTAAGTCTCCACAATTTGGGCAATTTATTTTCATTTTTTGAATCTTTGAAAATTCAGCACTTTATAAAACCTCAATCATTTATGGATGATTTTGTATATTCTCTACGCAACCAGTCCACTATTAATTCAACACTTTTTTGATCTAATTTCCCCGGCTTAATTTGACCATCTTCAGTTTTAACATCTAAAAAATTAGGCATCCTGTCGTTATCTTCACCATAGAAACGCTTATGACTAGAATTACCTATAAAATCTATTAACCACTCTCGAGACATATATGCTGTTAAATCAGGCCCCTTCTTCCCTCCTTCTCCTCTAATTTTGTGACAATCAACACAAGAGTAGCCATCTTCACCTAAGAGTTCAAACCCCTCCGCAACATAATCTTGATCTTTAGAATCAATTTCTTTTTGGTAAACAAGCTGAGCTTCCGCTGACAAACCAGCTGAAAGAAGTGCAACATCTTCTTCGTCGATTTCTTCTTCTTCAAGAAACTCTGACATTGATCCTTCCTTAAATTTTGTATTTCCAAAGAATTTGTCAGATTGGTAATGATCAAAAGTTAGAACCTTATTTATCCAATCTCTGGAACCCACATCTTTGAGGTCTGGGGCAGACTGAGCGCCTGATAACAATTCACCATTGCCATCAAGGGCTCTATCTTGATCATCATACCCATAAGCATGGCAAGAAGCGCAATGTGATGCAAATAATTTAGGCCCTTGGGAAAGCGGATCAGAATAAAGTAATGAAAGAGCACCTTCTGGGGGAATTCCATCATTACTCTTAATCAACTCTTTTACCCTAGCTGCCTGTTTATGAGCATTTTTAACATCTTCAAGATAAACCTGATCGGAAGCATCCTTCTTAAAAGCCATTATGGTTAACACAACAAAACCACCAATTAAAAGATAAAGAAGGACGACGTTTATCCAATGACCAATTTTCTTTATTCCTAAAATGGGCATCATGAAAAGCATCGACGCTAAAATACTAGGAACAATGATGGCTCCTAAAATTAAACCGAACTCTCCCTGAAATGGCTCAAACTTCAGCATCAAAAACAACGACATAAAATACCAATCGGGCCTAGCGGCATTATATGGCTGAGATGGATCTGCAGGGGACGTTAATTCCGTACCTTTCCAAAACACTAAAAAGACAACTGCTCCAATGACAGCAAAGCAAGCAATAGCATCCTTCAATATCTGATCAGGCCAAAACATTGCATCCCTGCGAGGCCTTCGGCTAGAGTCATCGTCTTTACCTGAAATGTGTAAAACCGCGATTCTAATTACAACTGCTAAGGTTAATATTATAGGCACCCACATGACCCAAAGCTTGTCTGCATCACGGAAAATGAATGCAGCGGCACTAAGGCCAAATAAGGCTATAGCGATAACATACCAATAATAAAGCGATCCGGCTTTTGTAGTAGGTTTTGCCTCCGTAATACCATGCTTTCTAAAAAGATAAATATGAACCACGATTAACATAATCAGGGATGCTGGCAGTACACCCGCATGAAGGGCAAAAAATCGCGTCAAGGTATGGTGACCGTAATCAGAACCGCCAACCACTACCTTTTGAATATCTCCACCAATTAATGGTACTACTCCAGCAAGATTCGTAGCAACTTTAGTCGCCCAAAAACCTTTTTGATCCCATGGCAAAAGGTAACCAGTCAAAGAAGTCGCTAAGGTTATAAAAAGAAGAATCACTCCAAACCAAAAATTAAATTCTCGTGGAGCTCTGTAAGCACTATCAATAACAACTTGTACTAAATGAAGCACTAAAAGAACTACCATTATTTGCGCCGTCCAATGATGAATTCCTCGAAGAATCCAACCAAAATTCATTTCATATTGAATGTAATATACGCTCTCCCAAGCAGTCGATGCACTAGGGCTATATGCCATCCAAAGAAAAACTCCAGTTATAAACTGAACCATTATGGCAAAGGTCAATGTACTCCCCCAAACATATCTCCATCTAGCCCCACCCGGAACTCGCTCAAATAGGGCCTCTTTCGTTAGAGCCCCAATACCAGTTCTACTTTCCAACCAACTACTTAAAGCTTTTATCATACTTCAATCTTTTCACTGACCCCAGCTTTAAAATTAACAAACGTTATCCAAACCTGGCCCTGCTTTAATAACTCCTGATCAACCTCAAGCTCATCTAAACCTCTTGGACTAACACTCTTACCAACAATTTCACCCTCAATATTAAAAGTACTAGCATGACAAGGACAATTAAATTCGCCTCCACCTTTGCTCAAATCAACACTACAACCAGCATGAGGACAGCTCGAATTGAATGCTACAACATCATTTTCACCTTTCTTTCTAAGGAAAACTGATCCTATTGGTTTGTTTGGATACTTAGTCCATGCATCTTTCCTTTCGGCTACGACTTGAAAAAGTTTCGGCGTGCCATCAGATGGCAAATCATCCAAGGTCGCAAGTCTGACCTTTAATTTTCCAGAATTTTCAGTTCCTAAAGGAGATAACAAAGTAGCTAAGCCTGCCCCTGCGGGAACAGCCACGACAACACCACCAAAAACAAAACTGACAGCTTTAGACAAAAATTGCCTTCTCTCAGGGTCTGTTGGAGATTCTTCATGGGACGATAGCGGTTCATTCATGATGATTAATTTAGTAATGTTGTCTAATACATACGTCCAAACAAACTAAAAAGTAACATTAACAGCTATAAATTAGGTAGTTTTTATAGAGACATTACACTTGACTGTGATCTATAGTCATTAGATGCCATTAAAACCTAATAATAGAAGGAGTTTTTTCAAATCTGCAGGTCTTAGTACCGCCGCAATGTTAATATCAACTCCGATGATGAAACCTCAAAATCTTGAGGCAAAATCAAAGAATAAAGCTAAACCATCAATTGGCGTTTCAACATACTCTTACTGGGGATTTAGAAGAAAAGAATTTCGACCTATCGTAAAATGCTTAGATCTAGCTGCTGAACAGGGATTTGACGGCGTTGAAATACTTCAGGTCCAAATGGAAGATTTCACCCCTCGATATTTACAAAACCTAAAAAAACACGCCTTTTTAAACGGGCTAGATCTGATGGGACTATCCACACACCAAGATTTCGTAGACCCCGATCCTTACAAAAGAAGACACAACGTCGAACAAACAATATTCTATATCAAACAAGCTAACGAATTAGGAATTCCAACTATAAGAATAAATACAGGAAGATGGAATACATCAAAAAACTTTGACCATCTTATGGAAAACCGCGGCATCGAACCTGTGCTAGAAGGTTATACAGAAGATCAAGGCTATGAATGGGTAATAGACTCTATAGGAAAACTTGTTGGAGAAGCTGAAAAAGCTGGAGTAATCCTTGGGCTTGAAAATCATTGGGGCCTAGGTCTAACACCTGAAGGAGTATTAAGAATAGTTAACGCAATCAACTCACCTTGGCTTAAAGTAACCTTAGATACTGGAAACTTTTTGGAAAAGCCATACGAGCGACTAAAAAAATTGGCTGATAAAACTGTATTACTTCAAGCAAAAACATACTACGGTGGAGGTAGATGGTATACCCTTGATCTAGACTACGATAAAATATCTGAAATCATGGATGACGTAAATTACAAAGGCTGGATTTCCCTAGAATTCGAAGGAAAAGAAGATCCTGTTTTAGGTTGCCAGAAAAGCCTATCACTTCTTAGAAAGGCGTTTAGTTGACACACAAAGTTTAAATCAAATGAAATACATAAAACTATATTTTCTCTTATTTTTAAGTCTCAATTTCAATTCATTTTCTGAGCCAATCAGAGTGGCCTGTGTAGGCGACAGCATAACATATGGTGCCGGCATTAAGGATCGGAAAAATATGAATTACCCCAATCAACTTGGGAAATTGCTTGGAAATAAATATGAAGTTAAAAACTTCGGAAACAGTGGATCAACGATGTTAAAAAAAGGCGACAAACCTTACTGGAGTCAAAAAGAATTCAAAGCCGCCCTCCAATACAATCCTAACATTGTAATAATAAAACTAGGGACAAATGACACAAAACCGCAGAACTGGAAGCATGGGATTTATTATTCCGAAGATTACAAATCAATGATATCGTCATTCACAAAACTCTCATCAAAGCCAAAGGTCTACATTTGCCTCCCTGTACCTGTCATTAAAACTCGTTGGGGCATAACTAATGAAATAGTAATAAAAGAAATAATACCAGCGATCAGAAAAATCTCAGCTCAAACTAGATGTGAAATAATCGACTTAAACACCCCATTTCATGGTAAGAGCAAACTCATACCTGATTACGTTCACCCGAACTCAGCGGGAGCAACTATCATTGCTAACACTGTTCGTAATAGTATTAAACAACCATAGATTTAAAATCAAATAAAAGATTAATTTATTGATATATAAAAGAATGAGAAATAAGTGCTGTAATTTTTTCTTTTTAAATCT
>CESM01125369.1_pt1 | contig 11244 bp, 12 predicted proteins | sample 361421 | NCBI WGS metagenome assembly CESM01 (sample SAMEA2622219, study PRJEB7988) | marine metagenome | isolation source: saline water (ENVO:00002010), including | reverse complement strand
TTTTATCTTTATCTTTTTTAGGTTCATCAGAAACATCTGTAGGCTCTGGCGTATACTCTTCAGGTAAGGCTTGCATGCTTTGCCTAAATGTATTAACAAATTCTTGATTCTGATCCATATATGTTTGAGCACTTTCAGGAATTTTATAAGATTCTCTGCTGTAATCTCCCATATGATTTCCTATGGCTACTGAATGATTCCCTGGTTGTCTAGCTAACAATTCTGCAACACTAGATTGTGCTGTAGAAGTTATAGGATTATTCCCTAATTCAGCAATTGTATCTCGTACATCTTGTTTGCTTTGCTTTAGACGTTCATAGTCCAATCCTCCTGGACGTGTCCCATATTCAGAGGGCGTGTTAGGAGGATTAGGGTTGTACACCATGATGTCTACGCTTTCTTCTTATTTTAAGACAAAATATTTTGATTATTAATACTCTATTCAATCCAGGTTTAATTCAATTAAGATAAAGAGACACAAAAAACCGGCTCCATGGACCACAAGATCCTGTCGGGCCAGTGGATTGCTCATATCACGTGCGTCATGGCTGCGGCTGCTGACGGTGATTGTTTTCTGCTGCCAACCACAGCTCATCTACATGCTTATGAAATAGCAAAAAACACTGCAGCTATCTCGAAATGTTTTAAAGTAAAAGTCGAACAATGAATTTAATGTCAAATCAAAACTTTAATGCTCTTAAGCCAGGAGAAATTAATCTTTCTTTGATTCCTGTTGATTGGCCATTAACACCTTTGGGAGAGAATAAAAATCCATACAAAGCTGGCTGGCAAAATAAACCTTTTACTGTAAAAGATATTTCTCGTGAAATTGAAGAGAATGTTTGTAAAGCTGTTGGTCTGTTAGGTGGTCCTGTTTACAACGAGCCCTATGGTTTTGTTTGGGTTGATATTGATGGTCCTACTGTTTACGAAAAAATTAAAGAACTATCAAATGCAACAGTTGACGAGGCACTCCCTCCTACTTTAACAATTTGTTCAGGCCGAGAAGGTCGTGAACGAAAACTATACAAAGCACCTAAAAAAATATGGGATAAATTTATTCGTAATAAATATTGCTGGCATGCCGAAGGCAACCATGAAAAATTAGAAGTTCTTTGGAAGCGGCATCAAGGAGTTTTAATGGGTGCACACCCAAACACTGATGGGTATTACACAAAAGAAAACGAAGACTTTACATTTATAGATAAAATTCCTGACCTGCCTTCCTGGCTTTTAACTGAAATTGTAATTAAAAATAAAAAACAAGGTACGCCTAAAGAAGAAACTACTAGAGTTTTTGGTCCTAACTTTGCAATTAATTCTTTTATTTCAATCGAACGCACAATGCAAGAGGCGGTAGAAGCTATGTGGGCTTTGCCTCCAGAAACTGCCGATGATTATGATCACTGGATTACTATTGGACAATCTCTTCATTCTGTAGACGATACATTACTTGATTCCTGGGATGAGTGGTCTAAACAATCTAGTAAATATAAAGATGGTGAATGCCATCGTCGTTGGTTATCTTTTTCAAAAGCAGGTGGTAGAGGTATTGGATCTTTATTCCATCTTGCAAAAGAAAATGGCTGGCAAGCAGATCAAAGTTATAAAGGTCTTAGCGTTGACGATACTTTATTGGAATACGCTGTACAACAATTTGAACAATTCGAAAACAATTTTATGCCTTCTTCTAATGAAGTTGAAACCCCTGTACGCAGGCATCGTATAAGCACTAGACAAGAAGCTAAAGAAGATAGAAAAGCAAAACGAAATAAACCAGATGATTTTCTTGTGAGTATGTTGCTCACTATGTATGAAGGGAACTTTCTTTTTTCTCAAGGCCATGACGAATTCTTTATGTATGGCGCAAAATCACCTGGGCTTTGGGCACCTCTAAATGAACTAGAAGCTAAAGCAGACATCTATAACAAACTTGAAATTATTAAAGAAGAACATTTACCAAGAGGATTTGGTCCTCGTTTAATTAACGACATGTATTCCATGTTGAAAATTCAACTTGCTTTTGATGGCTGGAATGAAAATAAAAATCTATTGTTATTTAAAAACGGTGTTCTAGATGTCAACTCTTTAAGTTTGATGCCTTTCCAGCGGGAGTTTTATTTAATTCAACTCTTGCCTTATGACTACAATCCACACGCTGAGTGTGAAGTAATTATTAAATGGTTAAAGTTTACGCAAGATGGTGACTGGGGTCGTGTCCAAGTCTTACGTGCCTGGTTACGCGCTGTTCTTTTAGGTGCTTCCGATATTCAAAAATTTGTAGAGATTGTTGGTCCTGGTAAATCAGGTAAATCTACCTATGCCAATCTTTGTAACGCTCTAGTGGGTGATGAGAACACAACGATTTCAACATTAGAACATTTGGAAAAAAATAGATTTGAAACCGCAAATTTATTTAAAAAGAAACTCTTACTCTTTAATGATGTTGAACGTTATGGCGGTAGCGTTTCTATTCTTAAAGCATTGACAGGTCGTGACCTGCTACGTAATGAGCATAAGTATCAAGTCGGTAAACAAAAACCATTTAAATTTGATGGTCTTTGTATGATTACTGCTAATGAACCGATTCAAACCACTGACCCTACATCTGGTTTAGCTCGTCGTCGTTTAACTATTCCTTTTAACAATCCATTTAGAGGTTCGGCTAAAGAACAAAAAACCTTGATTGATATGGATGATCAAGGCAATGCATTTGGTGAGTTTGCTCCTTTGCTTCCAGGGCTTGTCAATTGGTTATTAGATATGTCTCATGATCAGATGCGTGAGTATCTAATGGAAACAACTAAGCAAGTTAAGTTCTTTGCTGATTACACTATTGATCAACAATTAAAATCTAATCCTGTTAAAGACTGGATGCATCACTGCTTAGTGTTTGAACTAAATACTTCTGCTCAAATTGGTTTTAAAAAGTTTGCTCCACAAGGTAGTTCTACTCATTACGCTAAAACAAATGAGTGGTTGTATGCCAGCTACTGTGAATTCTGCATGAATTCCAACAACAACATTATGTCTCGTTCTAGATTTGAATCGTTGTTGATGGACATCTTTAATCATCAATTACATCTGAACGTATATTGCAAGCGTAATACAAAAGGTTTGCGTATTTTCAATGTTGCTATTCGCTCTGGTCAACAACGGTTTGAAAGCTACCCTTCATTGGTAGATTTAGGAGAGAATCCAGAACGGTATAAAGATTTTTATGGGCAAATTGATGTTGGGTACAAACAACATCTACCTAATAATCAAGATTAATTGTTATAGTTAGATCAGTTTTTATGATCTAATGTCTAAGAAGCCGAAGATTTTATGGTCGGGTGACATCGTTGCCCGTACTGGTTTTGCACGTGTTACTGAAAACCTAATCACTAGGCTAAAAGATCGATACGAAATTGTTGTTCTAGGCAATAACTGGTGGGGAGATCCGAATGAATTCCAAGCGGATTTTAAAATGTTCCCTTCATCTAATCGCTTTCAAACTGAGCCGTTTGGAGTGCAGCGTATCCGTCAAATTACAGAGCAAGAAAAACCTGATTTAGTTTTCGTTAACAATGATGCTTGGATTGTTAATCAAATCTATAGCCAAATTAAAGACTTCCATGAGGCTGGCAATTTTAAATTTGTTGCTTATATGCCTATGGATAGTTATGGCTGGACCGGCTGTTTAACTGACCATGCTAATAGCTGGGATGGCATCGTTGTTTACACAGAGTTTGGTGCCCATGAATTTCACTCTGCTGGTATTAACAAGCCTGTCACTGTTATTCCTCATGGTGTAACAGATGGACAATTCTTCCCAATGGATCAGGCTGAATGTCGCCGTCGTTTGAACTTAGCTGAAGAAGGCTTCATTGTATTTAATGGCAATCGTAACCAGGCACGCAAACGTATCGACATCACAATTGATGCCTTTGCTGAATTTGCTATCGGTCGTCCTGATACCAAGCTCTATCTTCATATGGGTAAGAAAGATCAAGGGTGGGATGTTATGAATCTCTTTGGTCGTGAGATGAGAAAGCGAGGTCTTGATCCTAATGGTCGTATCATCATGACTACAGATACTCCTCAACCTCCTTCTGTTGACGTTGGCTTACTAAATATTATTTATAATGCTTGTGATGTAGGTGTAAATACCTGCAAAGGAGAAGGGCATGGCTTGGTTAACCATGAGCATGCTTCCTGTGGGGTCGCCCAGGTGGTACCTAACCACACGTCTTGTAAGGAGATCTTTGAAGGTGCAGCACCTTTAATTGATAACTGTTTTATAGACGTAGACATGAACTACAACCGTGATATGCCAGTTCCAAGTGCGGAACATTTAACTGAGATCTTGATCGATCTGTATGACAACCCTGCAAAGCTGGCTGATGTTGGTGCTGCCTGTTACCAGAGAGCTACTGATTCTAAGTACCAGTGGGATACCATTGCTGAACAATTTAATGAGGTCTTTGAAGAAACACTTAAAGATCCAGTAGAGATTGATAAGCCAGTGGTGCGTAAGCCTAAGAGACGAAAGAAAACTCCAGTAACAGCGTGAACTTTTTGGGGCCTTTTAGGTCCCAATTTTTTTGTAGGGCGGAGTTTGCTTGTCTCATTTCAATCTCAGCCCTGCTGTAATCCATTGGGGGAGAAGGGGTTCCAGCTATTAGGGCGGATCTCGACCCCCCTAAACCTCTTAGTCTTAGTGCAACGGCCCTTTTGGTAGACACTAATGGCGGACAGTTTTGGGCGTCTTACTGGACTTAAAATTAGATTGCTTTTGCCAAAAGTGTCTACCAAAAATGTCTACCAAAAAGGCCGTTTTTACTAGAATAAGAGTAAATAGGGGGTGAGAATGATGAGACTCACGTGAGATCCATTGCGCCACAGTCGATTTACATCGAAAACAAAGTCCGCCCTGAGACACCAAAGTCCGCCCTAACCATGGCAAACACCCTCACTAATCGCAAAAAAAGAGCAAAAGACATTCTGGATGGATTGAATTTTAGGTACCTTCCAGATGAAGAGGACGAAACTCTGGAAGCTCTGGGTTATTACAGAGGGTTTTCTTGTCCTTTGGGTCACCAAATTCGAGACAAACAAGACCACTGGTGTTACCACTGTGTGCGCCGCATCCAAGGGAATATCTGTGGTTTAGACATTAATTATTTGCATAACATTTACCAACAAGATGCAAGAGAAGTTTTAAGTCTTGTTGATATCAAAAAACCTACAGAGTGTTGGCCAATTCATTTGGAAGATGATAATTACAGAGAATATAAAACACCAAAAAGAATTAATTTTCCTTCTTATCGATCTGGTCAAATGGATCGTCGCACTGATAAAGTTGGCATTCATAAAGCAATCTATACGTTTACTTGGGGTGACGTTGGTAGCATGCGAGTTAGTAGGCGATGCCGTAATAAATGGTGTGGCAATCCACTGCATATGTGTTCCAGCTGGAATCGAGCTGATGTACTAAAGGACTTTCATTATTTAGATCTTAAAATTAATCCAAAAAAATTATTGCTTATGGCTAAACGTCACCGTCATAATCTTCCAATAGAAGAGTTAATTGCAATGTCTTATCGTCCTACAATTTCTAGCCCCCAGTCTGTAGACATTTCCCAGAAGTACAATGGATAATAAAGTCTATGTGGGCGAATGACTGCTCAAAGGGAACGTTCACAAAATAATCCTTTAAATCTTGGTACTTTTACACGCACTTCATTGCGAATGTTAAAAGGTACCTTGGGACCTAAGAGTCAAATTATCTCTGGTGGTTATGGACGTGAAACATACAATCATTGGTTTCAGGTTACGTTAGCCAGTCCTGCCTGGCTTATTTTATTTAAGGCTTCTTCTGCCTTAGCAAGCGGTACTAATCAATTATCTTCTCGTCGTTCTCCTTTAAACGACCGCTTTATGGTTACGGTATACGATCAAAATCGTAGTCCTATTCAAGGTCGTAGTATTTTTCAAGCTGATTCAGCTATTGTTTATAGTCCAAAAGATACTTTTCATTCTACTTTTAGCAACAGTTACATTGGGCATGTAATGAATGCTCAGAGTGATTTATATAACACAATAGAACCTGATCGTGCTGACCAAGGGGATGATCGTTATTTTCCTTTAGGTGCAGGTAATTATTTAATTTGTGTTTCAGCAACCCGTAATGAAGAGTTTGATTATGGCGTTGGTCTAGTAGTTGAGTTCCAAATTCCACAGGATGAATTATTTTTTCTTTGTGAAGATACTTCTGACATTACTTACCTAATTACTGAAAACGATCTTAGTGAATCAGTTGTTGAGATTGTTCCTGAAGAAGTTACAAGTGGAATTACTCTTGCCACATTGAATGGATTTACAGAAAATCTTTGTACAATTATTGATCCAGATGGAGTAGTACAAGTTAACTATGCAACTGTAGATGGTAATCAATTGTCATGGTTAATTGGTCCAGATCCTGGAGATATTGCTATTGGTCGTGTCTTACTAGACGCTACTGAGAATTGGATTGATACAACACACGAACATTCCTTAACTGAATGGCGAGAAGCATGGCAACGTGATCATTCAATGGATGATAAATTTCCTAACATTTTTGCAACATATACTAACGCTGCTTAGGTATACAATAAATGAGTGTCTAAATAATTATGACCCTCGATTCATTGGGCAGAGTTAATCAATCTGACGATTTAATCAGTGATTACTGGACTGGTAAATTAAAAGATAAAGAAGAAATTTTAAAACCAACTGAATTTTTTAAAAGATATTGCGCAGCTGAGCCTTGGATGCCAGAATGCAAAGAATACGATGTTTAAAACGTGTCTACTCTTATCACTAATCTTCCTCCTTTAAAGGTATGGGTTAGGAAAGAATATCTTCGTGATCTAAGAGACGGCTTTGGTGAATATGTTTTAGGGTATTGGACTTCTGTAAAGTCTTTACCTGGCAGAGTTTTTTACTTTGAAACATTTTTACCAAGTTATGGGGCTCTTTACGATAAGCTTCCCATCTCAGCTTTCTTGTCTTGGGATTCAGATAGTCCTGAAGCACCTGTAGATCCTTATCCCGATCTTCCTTTAGAAGAATTGCAATTCTGGAATTGTTTTAGCCATGACATTACCACTTTGGAAAAAAATCTTACCTACACAATGGGCTGGGAAATCAGAACCAAAACCCACGGGTCTATCCCTGGCGAATACTTGCTTACTATTGACAGTTTTAACGGCGACCGTTCTAGGGCTGACATTTCTTTTGCAGAAACGCCAGATGAACATAAATCATTCAACATCATTGCATTGCCAAATGGTCAAATTGCAGCGTATCCAAACAACAGATGCCGTCTTACTGATCCTTCTTTGTCCCCAGAAGAACTTAAACGACCCGACTTCCTTGTTTCTACACGATACTTCCAGGTAGAAAGTCCTAATGCAAAGTGGGGTCGTTTAGGAGAATCAGAAGAATACTTTTGGGAAACTAAAACAGAAAAAACTTTAGTTGCTTTTAATGATACTAAAGATATTATTGATAACCAACAAGACTTTGATAGGTAGAATATAAGAGTTGAATCTAATTTGTTATGCAAGAACTTTTAAGTAGCCCGATTACTTGGATTATCATTGCTGCTGCTTCTGAAATTATTGCTTTATCTCCTTTGAAAGATAACAGCATTATTCAAGTTGTTTTAAAAGCAGTACTTAATTTGAAGCCGTCTGTAAAAAAGTAAAGGGCATCACTCCTGATGACGCTGTGTTTGTTGCTCAATGGTCATTAAGGAGTGAAAAACAAAGAATTAAAGATGCACTTACACGCCGTAAAAATATGGCATTAACAAGTCATCGTATTGATGAGGCTATACGCAAGTATAAAAAAGATACAAATTGGGATGGTTAATCATCTAAGGCTTGAAACCAAAAGGTAACACCTCCATTCTCTTCCACGTGTTTTCTTAAAGCGTAAGCTTCATCTTTTTCCATTGTTTTGCAATGCCTTTCTTCTCCTAGCTCCCAACAGATATTGACACGGATAGGTTTATTTGATTTCATTCTCTAGTTGCATTAGTTTAGCCGTGGCTAGTGCACTTACTGCGGTCCAAGCTGTTTGTCCAGATACACGTTCTTGGTCACAAAAATATTCAATAGAATCCTCTAATAATTCTACTAGTTCTTGCTTAGCGGCATACGTAATAATCATGAGTACATAGCTAGTAATAATAATATTGAAGCACAAATTCCCCAAAAACCGAGGAATAATATTGCTATCCAAGCACCTTCAATACTTATAGAAAACTTTTTTACAGGTTTCCCATTTTTCATCACGATCTTTTTTTCCGTTCCATCCTCCGTTAATTCTGTAGCAGCATGCGTCAAATCCTTGTCCAAGACAGATACCTAAAAGATCATTATCTTTAATCCATGTTAGAGCAGAACGGAAAGGATATTGCTCAGCAACATAGTCACATCCGCGTTCCACAATAAGTGGATCATGTAATTCAGCTGCCAGGCGAGTATAATTAAATTTTCCCGTCAGCATTAAGACGCCCGCTCCTTTATATTTAGGCCCGTCATTTGGGCCATTGCCTAAGTCAGAACGATTATTATATGCTGTGCCATCTGCAATTTCTTTCATCCAACGAAAGTTTCCTGTTTCATGCATAAGATTTGCAATTAACATACACATTGCATCTTTATGCTGATCAAATTTTGTGATCATTAACAGTTTATTAAAATCACCACAAAAAGTTTCATCAAATTTATTAGCTGCCCAGCCAGTAAGCTGTTGCATAACTTCTGGTGTAATAATTTTTTCACTAGGATTTGCAGGACCTGCGCGATACAGATCCGCAAATTCATCTAGCTGTGCATCAGTAAGTACTGATTCAAGCCAGTTCCAGGCAGCTAATTGATGTGATTCTTCTTTGTAATACTTAGCTGCTTTACTCAGGTTGATTGTCACTGGCTTCCTCTTCGGGAGTGGATTCATCTTCTGGATCAAAAGTAAGACTTTCCAGAAGTTCTCCAATAAGCCTACCAGAAAATGCAACAAGATTTCCATCTCCTGTAGAACGAGCAGCACCAAAAGAATTGATGGCTGATACTAATTCAGACTTTTTGCAGGCCATAGTCAATAGTTATAACTTAAACAATATATCAGTTATTTTTTAAAGCTGCAATACGGTTTTCTATAAATGAAAAACCCCGCGTTGCCACGGGGCGGAATGCCAATTAGCAAGCCATAAGCACGCAAGGCACGCAATAGCTGCCATCTGCATAAGTTTCTGAAACTGTAGTGCTAGTCACCTTGGCAATGGTCTTGGAACGCACGATGTCATCGTCTTGAGGCTTAGCCGTTCCATCACCAGCAGACATCAATAAATCTCCGCGAGCAACTGTTGTTCCTTGTGCGATACGAATAACAAAGTCACCCGTCATCGCGCAATAAAAATCGTTGGTGTAGGTGTCGTCGTCATCGTCCCAAGCTTGGAAAACACCGGAGACGTTTTTATCACCTTCAACGTCGCTTACCTTCATTCGGTTTAGCTGTTCGTTATCTTCGGTGCCTGCATCTCGTGCAGGTTCTTTTACATCTCCAACGCTGACACCTTCAGGAAGCTCGTCATCTTCGGTGTAGAGCACTGCATCTTTAGCGTCATAAGCCCATTCACACATTTCATCAAGGTTGCTTAATACAGAACCTCGTAAGATTTCTGTACGCTCTGCGCCGCCAGGTAACTGTGACCAGCGCGTTATATGACCGCCGTTATAAGAAACAGTTGTGCCAGAAACTGAAATACTGCCTTCGGCTGAGTTTTGCGCTTCAAAATTAATAAGAGTGCCATCGTTGGTTAAACGGTTAATGACGAAAGGAGTGCCGCCGCTTCTTGTAACAGTAAGATGATTAGTCGCTAAAGTAATGCCTTCAGTACCAGTAGAAGAGTCAGTTTTTCCTACTAAAACACTACCCGCAAATACAGCGGAGCCGTTGCCATAAAGGTCAATGACTGCTTGATTATTATCAGGATTTGTGACTTGAAAACCTACCGTTGACGATGTATGAGGCGTAGCAAAAAATCTTCGACCTGTAACATCATTCGCAAATGTTGCGGAGCCGTCCGCATCAATTGACGAAGTTGATGATGTACTGTCTTTTCCGTAGCCAGAAAATACAGAACCAGAATTTTGGAATCGACGTACGTCTACAACACCGTTTGGACTAATCTCTAATCCACCAGTACCGATAGTACGGAACGTGCCAATGGTAATAGTGCCAGCACTATCGATTCGCATGCGTTCGGTGCTGCTAGTAGCAAAAATTGCTGATCCTGCTTCATAATTCCAAAAATATGCGTCAGTCGAATTTCCCATGCCCACTATAATGCCGTCTGTTGAGCCAGAACCTGTGCCAGTATTTGTTAAATGTACATAGGAAGAGCTAGCGTTATTTTGATTGTGAATTTGAACGTATCTATTAGAAGATTCAGGCGATGCTGTTCCGATGCCGACGTTACCTGAGCTGGTGATTCTCATCGCCTCGGCACCATTTACACGAGTAATCAGTGCATTGCTTGGATGGTTGTATTGAAACTGACCAACATTGTTAGAGTCGCCGTCAGCAAATTGAATGAAAGAATTCTGAGCTGAAGTGCCTAAAATACGCAAGGTTGGGTTAACAGTGCTGCTGGTCCCGACAATTACATTCCCCGAGCTATCGATTCGGGCTTTTTCAAAACCACCAATAGCAAACGACATTTCTGTGCTGCCAGATGTAGTGCCAATCGACACTTCATTTGCTGTAGTGTTGTTATAGATATTTAAACCAGCTCCGCCAGAAGCACCTCCAACTTCAAAATTTACTGCATTATTAGAGCCATTAATATGTAATTTTCTGCTAGGATTGGTAACACCAACCCCAACATTTCCCGAGCTGTCGATTCGCATGCGCTCGTTAGCTGCGCCGTTAGTCATAAAGCGCAAACTGTTATCAGTATGTTGATAATGAATTAGCCCGGCACGATCATCTACAGAATCTGCAAACGCAATTTGTCCTTGAGTGCTTGAGCCAATAGTGATACCTGTATTAACAATGCCAGTGTTTCCGATTTGTAGATCGTCACAATTAGCACTAGCAAAGTTTGATGTTGATCCCACCAACAGCCTGCCCGAGCTGTCAATACGTACACGTTCTGTCGCTGCAGTTGTAATTGCTACTGTATCTGCTGCAGGAGAATAAAGACCAGTA
>CESM01037611.1_pt1 | contig 11256 bp, 6 predicted proteins | sample 361421 | NCBI WGS metagenome assembly CESM01 (sample SAMEA2622219, study PRJEB7988) | marine metagenome | isolation source: saline water (ENVO:00002010), including | reverse complement strand
CTGCCATCCCATCACGTCCTCTTTCCTAGGAAAGGTAAAATATCCCGAATGCCGATGTTATTTAAGGTTAACATATAAATTAGAAAAAAGGAAGGAGGGAAAAAAACAGAAAATATTGAGAATGGTGATATATTACCGGACCATGGCAAGGCTAAAGGAAGGTCGTGTGGATGAATGAAAAACTATGGCCTCCTTCGAAAATTTCTCTAAATCCGAATAAAAGAGTTTTATTTTTAACAAAGGATTTGGATTTAATCCGAAAACAATTGTATGAAGGATTGGATCTTAAAATGGAAGATTTGACAATTGATGATCTATTAGATGACATAAACACAGATGTAATGACTCCTGCATGGGTTTGTTTTGATTATGATCCTTCTAAAATTGCTGAGAATGCATATGCAGGTCTTCTACATGATGGTCGAAGGGTTTTCGATTCTCATGCATTAAAAAGCGGCAATTTTGAAGTTATTGTTTCAGGCCATAGGAAAGGAACGGGGTCCAGTAGAGAAACTGCGCCCCAGTGCGAAAAATGGTCGGGAATTAGGATTGTAATTGCTGCATCATTCGCTCCAATACATGAAAGGAACAATATAAATTTAGGGCAATTAATGGGCAATCATTCTATGCTGCAGAGATTGCAGGATGGAGAAAGTATTGATTTGGGAGAATTTACAAATAAATATGACCCGGTGACTAGAATGATACTAGAAAATGGAGGAATTTTCCCGTTTGCAAAAAAACTTACTGCAGGAGAGATTAAGCTTCCAGAAATTAATAAAGTCTCCCGGCCGATGACTATAGCTGAAAAAATTATTTCTAAAAAATTAATTTCAGAAGATTCGACTAAAGGATTTGTCAAACCTGGAGATGCAGTGTTAGCATCTGTAGATGGAGGTTATTCTCACGAATTTACTACTGCACAAGTTCACGAGTTTTTAAAATCCGAATATGGCGATGAATATAAAATTCCTAATCCTCCAAAATTTGCTGTATTTGAAGATCATTTGTTGTATGCAACAGGTGTGCCAAGATTTGGTAAATTCGAAGAAAAAATTCAAACTTTAAGAGACATGCAGAATGATTTTCAAAGACATACAGGAGTTAGAGATTATTCCGCTGTTAATGGGATTTCTCCAGGCATATGTCACCAAGTTGCAAGAGAAGAATTTATTGACGTTGGAGATTTTATTCAAGCGACAGATAGTCATACCTGTATGGGAGGTGCGAGCAATGCGTTGACGTATGGAGTAGGTTCTACCGAATATGCGAACTTGATTCATAATCAATTTGCGTTTGTGAAAGTTCCAGAAAGTATTAGATTTAATCTAGTAGGTAGACTTCATTCTGGATGTACTGCTAAAGATGTCATATTGCATATTTTATGGAAGTATGCTGCAAAATCGGAAACCCTCGACAGAAGTATGGAATTTGGCGGACCGGGGCTCTCAAGTTTGTCAATGGATGAAAGAGCTACTTTGTGCAACATGGCAACGGAATGTAGTGCTAAAACAGGAATATGCGACCCTGACGATTTGACTGTAGAATGGTTAATGGAAAGAAGAAGCGAATTGACAAGAGAAGATATCATTGAAGCTTTTGTTACGGCAGATGAAGGAGCAGTGTACCATGGAGGAGTTCATACAATAGATTTAGAGGAAATTAAACCAATGGTGGCACATCCTGGAGATCCTGACAAAGGAATACCATCTGACCCAACAAATGGGGCCTATATTGACGAATTGGGTGTTGTAAATATCGACATTGCATATGCCGGCTCATGTACTGCAGGGAAAGATGATGATTTTGCATATTATGCAGAAGTGACAAAGGCGGCTCTAGATGCTGGATTAAAAATTGCAGAGGGTGTAGATTGTTATATTCAGTTTGGTTCAAAAACCGTAAAAGAATTGTCGGAAAAAAACGGATGGACAAAAATGTTTGAAGATGCGGGTGTGAAATTGATTGATCCGGGTTGTGGTGCTTGTATAGGAGCAGGCCCGGGAGTAAGCGATAATAATGAACAAGTTTCTATTTCGGCGATTAATCGAAACTTCCAAGGTAGGTCAGGTCCAGGAAAACTCTACTTAGCGAGTCCACTTACAGTTATGGCTAGCGCATTTACCGGACATATTACTGCTTGGAGCCCGGACCTTTTTTCTTAGAAAGAATACTCCAAACTCCCCAAATAGCAGCAAAGAACCAAGCAATTTCTAAAATAAGAAATGCCCATTCATCAATAAAATAAGCACGCACTGCTAGCAAACCTGAACCCAATGCCATCAACCCCAAGTAGGGTGTCGCCTTACTTTGAAGAATGTCTCTTGTTTCCAAAAAGAATGCTGTTAAAATTAATATCATACCAATATAAGCAATCAATTCGCCACGAATAAAGCCGACAAGGGCATCAATCATGACCTTTCTAAAATCATCGAAAATATAGACTTTCTTCATTTATACAGGCGCATGTTTCAATAGCCTATCGAGTTCCCGTGCAATCATCACAAGTTGGCCCCAGGTCATTAGGACATGGGAGGACCAAGTGGAGGGAACATTATGGTGGATGCACGAGATATATCCGGAAAACAAAAACAAATTGCAGTTAGTGAATTCTTTGAAAAAAATAAACACTTTCTAGGATTCGATTCCCTTCAAAGATCTTTGATTACGGCGGTTAAAGAATCTGTTGATAATTCATTAGATGCTTGTGAAGAAGCAAGAATATTACCAAATATTGTAGTAGAGATTAATAGATTAAAGGGTGAAGATATAGAATTAATCACACAAGACAATGGCCCAGGAATCCCAAGAGACGCTATAGAAAATGTGTTTGGTAAATTCCTATTAGGTTCGAGATTCCATGCAATTAGACAGACTAGAGGGCAACAAGGTATTGGAATAACAGGAGTAGTGATGTACGCACAGTTGACTACTGGTGCCAAAACTCGTGTGATTTCAAAAATTGCGACAGATTCATCAGCAGTGTTTGTAGAATTGGGGCTAGATACTAGAAAGAATAAAGCAATAAAATCAAAAGAAAGAAGAGAGATTTGGATTGATGAAGACACTGGGGAAGAAATTAGGCATGGATTGAAAATATCGACTATAATGAAAGCAAAATATCAGCGAGGTAAACAATCTGTATATCAATATCTTAGGATGACATCAATTGTAAACCCTCATGCAACCATTAGTCTAATTGTTAGAGGAAAAGAAGGGGAGATTATAGAAGAAGGAAAATGGATCCGGACTAGTGAAAGACTACCTAGAGTGGTAGAAGAAATTAAGCCTCATCCGCATGGGATACAGTTAGGCACTTTACAAAGAATGTTGAGAGAGTCGGAACAGAGAAAAATGACCTCTTTTCTTAGACATAATTTTTCAGGTGTCAGTGTCAGGGCCGCAAAAGAGGTCCTAGCTGTTTCAGATATCGAAGATGAAAGGGTCCCGAAAAGGATTAATGCTGAAGATGCAAAAAAGTTAATCGCGTCTTTTCAGAGTGTGAAATTACTCCCTCCACCCACGGATTGTCTATCTCCAATTGATGATTTATTGATCAAGAAAGGTCTTTCAAAGGCTATTGATTCAAGATTCGCATCAACAGTAACGAGGCTTCCTGCGGTTAGTCAAGGCAATCCATTTCAGATAGAAGTTGGACTTGTTTTCGGAGGAGATATTTCTGCAGACGGCCCGATAGAAGTTCTTCGATTTGCCAATAGGGTCCCTTTGATGTACCAACAAGGGGGTTGTGCATTAACCAAAGCAATAGAATCTATTGATTGGAAAAGATATGGATTGGACCACCCCGGAGGTAAAGGGTTGCCTAAGGGTGCTGCTGCAGTACTCATACATCTCGCGTCTACTAATGTTCAATTTACCAGTGAAGCAAAAGAAGCAGTGGCAGACAATGAAGAAGTATTTGATGAAATCAGAAAGGGACTTTTAGAAGTAGGAAGAGGTTTGAAGAATCATCTGAAAAAGAAGGATCAGCGCAAAAAAGCAAAAGAAAAATTCGAATTAGTGAATGTCATCCTTCCTGAAATTGCGAAGAAGACCTCAAAGATATTAGGGAGAAATGAACCAGATTTAGCACCAGTAATAACTCAAATAATGAATGCAGTATTTTGTGAAGAAGAATTGGGGTGGGATAAGGAAAGAAAGCTTGCAACGTGCTCAATTAAAATTTTTAATTATACTGCAAGGGCTCGTGCCTACACAATTCTGCTTAAATGGCCTGAAAATGAGAATGTATCAATGGTTGAAAACTCCAATGGGGGAAGGAAAGAAGCGAGAGGTATTTGGGCGTGGCGTCTTGATACACTCAACCCTGGAACTTCAACAACAATTAACGTTGCACTTTCGGGACTCAGTAAAGGAGATTGGACAGATACAGATGTTTTCTTTAGAGGAAATGGAGATATTATTGGTGCAACCAAGATTGACGAGAAAATACTTGAAGAAATACGGAAAAGTGAAGCTTTGACTGCAATTCGAAATGAAATTTCTGAATCAGATATTCAAGAAGTTAATGATGTTGTAACCGAAGATTTGGAGTTCGATAACGAGGAGGAAATACATTCGGATGGCATCAATATTTTCGCTGATTTTGAGGAGGGGTCTGAATGAGTGGCGTAGGACAAAGAAAAACAAAAGATGAGGTAAAGGAAGCACTGAAAGGAATAGCTGCAGAAATGCACAACAAAATGGAAAGAGGAGTTCCTCCATCTATGACGCTTCCAGTTAGAGCTAAAACAAATATTGGGTTTGATAATAAATTGGGTGTTTACAAGTATGGTAAGAAGAAAAGCACTAGAGATGCAACAAGTCTTGGCTCGGCGAGACAGTTGTTAAGATCATTACACGTAACTGAATTTATTGAGCAAATGATAGATTCTGGTAAGTCATCTACTCTGAGAGAAATGTACTATATTAGTGAAGCGTGGGGTCATGGAAAATTCGGTTCACAGAATGAAAGTAATAATCTGGCTGAGGATTTAGAAATTGTAACCAAATGTCTTCGTGAGGATTTTAAGTTGCGTCCTGAAGAAGATGGCGCTAGAATAATCGGTAATGTCACCTTTGAAGAAAGGAACCGGAAAGGAGACTGGATGAGGATAAATTGTAGAGATGATGTCGGGGATTCTGGTTATGGGGTTCCATATAATGTAGAATCAGAAAAATTAACTTTAGTAGAGGAAGATGTAGATTTCATAATGGCAATTGAAACGGGCGGTATGTTCGATAGGCTTGTAGAAAATGGCTTTGATGAGGAAGCAAGATGTGCTTTAATTCATCTAAAAGGGCAACCAGCAAGATCCACTAGAAGGATCATGAAAAGGATGAGTCAAGAGTGGAATAAGCCAATTATTGTTTTCGCCGATTGCGACCCTTGGTCTTTTAGAATATATGCAAGTATAGCATATGGGGCTATTAAAACCGCTCATATTTCGGAATATTTAGCAACTAAAGGAGCTCAATATTTGGGAATAACAGCAGACGATATTTTGGCTTATGATTTGCCAAGCGATGATCTTACTAAACAGGATCTTAGCGCGTTGGATTCAGAGCTAACAGATCCACGTTTTAATACGGGATACTGGAAAGATCAAATTAATCTAATGAAAGAAATTGGAAAAAAAGCCGAACAGCAGTCTTTGGCAAAATATGGTCTTGATTTCGTTACAGATACATATCTGCCTGAAAAACTTAAAGAAATTGGTTTAGGTTATTAATTGCCAAATCTGAAATGTAGACCCCACTGGCTACAGTCATGATGAGGGGGGGCAAGGTCTGGGTAAAACGCCTCACCGGTCTTTCAATAATTTTAATTTTAATTTTTGTTGTGACTTACGGAGACTCTACCGATAAAATTGTTGAAAGAATGAATGTTGAAGAAAATAATTTATTGGAATTGCAGGGAGGGGCCGAGGGGCACGTGGAATTAGAGAAATTAGGCTTCTATACCGTTGTCACATTAGAAGGCAATGAATTACTAGAGGATGAAATTAAATTGATAAATCAAGAAGGTGAAGAAATTGATGGCGTAGTGCCTAATTCGCTAGAAAAAATGAATAAAAGGCCCGATTCAAGTGGTAAGTTGGTTTATGTCCCTGTAATGATTTTTGACGTTCCCGAAAATGCAGAATATCAAATAATTAATGAAGGAAATAATACACTATGGATTCTAGACGATTTAGAAATACAATCTAGTTTAATTTCAGACACAACAATATTGGTCTCAATGCTTAGTTGTTGTTTGGGGTTTCCGCTAGGGATAATTGCATTAATAGGCGGTTTATTCATCTGGAGAAGGAAGAATAAGCCCCAACAAAAGTTGTCGATTAGAGAAGAAATAATGACTACCGATCAATTGTTTAAACAATATAATTCAGATGTTAAAGAAGATGTTCCCGCTCCTTTTGTAGATTTTGAGAAAGTAACTACAAGCGATTTGCTAGATGATAGAGTTTCATCGAACAATATGAGAGATCTTGAAAAGGAAGATAATCAACAACAAAGGGCCGAAAAATGGAAAAATTGGGACGATGGAGCGTAATAAAAACGCCTTTTATCAGTTTAATATAATTAAATGGGTTTTTAGAGACCCCATGACTACCCAACTTCGAGTTGGTAAGTGGCATGGACTTCGATGAGGCGATGACTATTCTAGAAAATAGGGCTAGAAGGAGTATCTTACAACACTTGGTAAAGGAGCCTCATTATCCATTACAACTGTCTGAATTATTAGAAATTAGTCAACAAGCTGTGATGAAGCACATTAAGGTCTTAGAAAAGGCTGGTTTTATTGAGGCAGAGGTTGTTCCTTCTGAAAAAGGAGGGCCTCCCAAAAAAATGTATAAAGTAAACCAGTCATTTTCCTTAAGACTTGACTTGGGGCCTGAATTGTTCAAGGCGGAACATCGAACTATTCCTGCTGGCGGGCCGATGAGACTATCGAACAAATTGCCTCCAGAACTAGATCCTGTAATAGATAGTTTAGGAACTAGAAGGGAGATATCAATGTCTGAAGCAATGAATATTTTATCGAGATTAGATTCCTCTCTAGAAAAAATAGATCGGCAAAGAGATGCAATCATTGCCTTGCATCAACAAATAATGATGAAGACATCGAAAGAAGTTACAAAAAATGCTGAGTCATATGAAGAGAGGATTATGGCTAGAGAAATGATGACTCAACCAAGACGCCCATTAGATCTAGATATATTCTCACAAAATCTAAGAATTCAGGAATCGCATGCCGAGGACATCATGGAAAATATACGAGATAGGTTGATGAAAGATTCCGTGATAAACAACGATAACTTCGTTTCTGCCGATAAGGATACCCCTCTTCCTTGGTGGCTAATCAAGTAAGCAAATATTCCAAATCTTATTCAAAATTGTGTGTCAGAGTCATCATCAAGATTGGCCATCATACTACTCTTTTCTGCGAATCTGTCCAATGCTTCCATCCTTCTGCCGTACATAACCACTCCTGCGACTGCAATTAATGCAAATGTCGCTCCAAGTATTATTGCTGGAACAGAATATCTAGCTACAATTTCCACACCTACGTCTAAAATTCCGTTATTTGAACCCATATCTCCTGCAGACACGAAATTATTTTTCTCGTCTGTCTCAACAATAATGTTCTCCGGATCTACTACCACTACTACTTCATGAGTCCCTGCCTCAACTAAGTAAAGTAATGTGATAAGTGGTGGCTCATCATCAGAAGATGTTGGCATGATTGCTTCAATCAATTGCCTATATGCTACGTTTTCTTCGGCGCAACCATTTCTCTTAATCGAACTAACAGATTGTCCCACACACAAAATAACATTCACGTCTGTTGCATGAGAATTACCATCATTCAAGATTGAAACTGTTACTGAAAGCATGTCTCCAATCTCTCCTTTGGTTTTTCCTACATCGACTGTCGAAATCTGTAAATCTGGAGCTCTTAGTCTTAATTCTAAGACTTGTTCATTGGTATCACAATTCGGACGGTAATTATCGGGGAAACCGTCGCCATTCATATCAATTGTACAAGAATCTTCCCAAATTGCTGTTTCATCAAAATCTCCGCCTGATAAAGAGTCTCCGAAGCTTGATTTTAATTTGATTCCAATCTCTCTATCTGCTAAAGCAGCGGTAGGGTCGATTGTGACTATTGCAACTAACTGTAATGTAGTATATGAAGGCATTACTGGAAGTGTTATTCGCCCTTTAGAATCCTTGTAACAGGTTTCTGTTGGAAGAGGGTCGCCCTGCATCAACACTACACAAGGACGTTCAATTGGATATTCTGAACCAAAGCCTTCTAGCAACGCATAATCGATTCTCCATGAACTAAGGGCATTCAAACCCGGAGCCGAGTCCCAGCCTGCACCATCCATTGTGTGATTGTGTACAGTAGGCTGATCTGCAACGTTACCAAAGTTTGTCACGTTCATAGTAAATCTGACTACCCGGCCAGGAGCAGTTGTCTTGATTCTGCTTTCAACCGTTGGATCGACTGTGATCCTCATATCATGGAATTCCACTACTTCTACCTGTAATGTGACTAAGTCTCTAAGTTTGGTTCCTTCAAAGGATTCTTCACTGTATATTTCTATCACTATTGTATATTGTCCTGCCAATGTCTCTTCTGGAACATTTATCATAAGAGGAATTTGTTGAGATTCGTCTCTATCTAATTCTTGGAAAAGAATTCTTGGTATTACTATGTCCCAAACATCGGAGTTTCCATCTTGATCGACGATAGAGCCTACTGCCATATCATAACGATCAGCACCATTTCCTGTATTTTCTATAATTGTGTCAAGTTGATACTCTTGTCCAGGATATAGTGAAAGTATAGTCTCAGTGCTTGCTTCTAAATCGTATCTTTGTATTACATTGGTTACGAGAACTACTGAATCTCTAACTTTAGGCGCTCCGTCTAATGTTGCTTTAACAGTTACAGAATCTCCAATTCCTGCTGTTGCATTATACGGTGCACACATCTCTGCAGTAACTGTTCTTGGGGCGTCTACTGTCCAATAACGAGGAGTTTCTTGGGGTACACTATTCCCCCCAGGTGCCTCTGAAAAATCAAGATTTACGGTCCAATGATCAAATCTCCATGTTTGATCTGAAACTCCTTCCGGTTTCTCTTCAGGTCCGCCAGGTGTTGTAAATACTAAATGCCCTGGAGTGAAATTCTTCGTAACTTCAATATCAAATTCTGAACATTCCCCCGGTAGAACATGCATTGTAGTCTCGCCTAATTGGAATACAATATTTCCGGTACTCTTGATAGATACATTAACCCACAGTTCGAGAATATCAAATGTCCCCTTATCTACAGACAATACTGGTTCACCGGTTGACCATCCTTTCAAGTAAATCACAAACGTGCCTGGTTCTTGAGATGTAGGTACATCAATTTGTAAATTTCTAGTCATTGATTGGCCCGGATCTAAAGATAAAGATGTGGGGAAAGTCACGCCCCAACCAAAAGGCAAGGCCCATTCCGTTTGTCCTTCAAGGGTTGTTGGATCATAGAAGGCAAACGTATCATATACATTCCCAGTATTTGTTATCGATATTGAGAACGTCGCCTGCTGACCCTGTTCAACATCTGCTTGGAAATGGCTAGTGTCTAACTCAATTCCGTGAACTACGTCCATTAATGTGAGAGTAATTGCTTCATCTCTAATTGCTGGATCTTTGTAAGATATTGCTGTAACTTTGATAGTTGCTAATTCATCATGGTGTGCCTGATATATTGAAGGGGCCCTAACTCTCATGTACAAATTAAGACTCTCTCCTCCCTGCAAAGACACAGGGGTTGAATCAAAAATAGGGGTATGGTTACTGGCAAAGAATATGCTAGCACTCCAATTGGTTGGAACGCCTTCGACTGCTAATGAAAATATGTCTGAAACTAAGTCGGCCGGCCCAGGAGTTGGATTGGATATCGACATGTTGTAAGTAGTCTGCTCACTAGGTTCAATAGTATGATAGAATGTTTCATCTTCAGCTAGTGATACGTCAACCAAACCTGTAAGGATATGAACGTAACAAAGTGTGTACACACCGCCATTATTTTCATCGCTACATTTGTTAGTATCGGACCAAGCAACATGAGCACCACTACCCATATCGTTGGCGAAAGCAGGGGGTTGGCCTAATTCAGGAAGAGCAGGGGAGTTGGGTCCTAATTTATCTGATTGCCATTCAGTTATAGGAAGTAATTCCCAAGGGTCAAAAATCGCGGAAGCAATAGAATTCAAAGGGAAACCTGCTGGATAGTCATTATTTGTATGATTCAGACGAGTGTACATCAAAGTTTCACCCTGAGAACCGTTGTAATTATCTAACCAAGTTAAATGGACATTATCAAATGAATCCGTTAAAATTGATGGCATGTGAGAGTTTCCTCCAAAAGGACGATCAGGAGCTAAACCTTCGTAACCTTCGACATTAGATATTGCTGCGTCAGAGATTTGCTTAATTGCATATGATGGCAGTCCTTCACTAACTCCATCCCATGCTCCTGCGGAACTCAAACGTAAACGCGTATAGTAAATCTCGTAATTTACATCAATTTCGAATCCGTATGCTCTTCCATCCATCCAAGTTACATGGGTGTTTCCTGAATTATCAATTGCTATTGCGGGATGTAAACTGTACGCATCATTAAGCGTAACTCTAGTATCATTTACTACTACTAAATGACCGTAACCAAGTGCGTCAGGAGATGCCCCTAGGTCCTCGGTATATTTGTCTGCTACTTGGTCAACAAATGTACCCGAATCTCCTTTTTGCCAGCCAGGCCATGGAGATTCAAGAAGAGTTAGTGGATCTAAAACCGTCAAGAAAATTTCCCTTGAATTATTTGTGGACAAGTATACTAATGCCTCAACCATTAGTTGCATCTCTGCTAAATTGGCCGAAGTTGTTGGGAAGCTGTACATCATTCCTTCGGCGTTGGTTAATGCAAGAGTTGCTCCGTTACACGTTCTAGCGTTCAAACTTGTAAAACCGTTCGGACACTGTGCTAAATCCATCATATGAGATCCTACGTCTGTAGAACCGCTACCGAATCCCGCTGCTAAAAGAGGAATTGGAATTATTCCTGCTGTAACACAAGCATTGTGAGCTTCAAGAATTGATTGGGTATCATCTGCATCTGTAGCAGGATCTCCGCCATAGGGTCCTTCATCAGAAATTGGGATTACTATCTTAGTAGCATTTGGGTTCCATTTG
>CESM01034118.1_pt1 | contig 11262 bp, 11 predicted proteins | sample 361421 | NCBI WGS metagenome assembly CESM01 (sample SAMEA2622219, study PRJEB7988) | marine metagenome | isolation source: saline water (ENVO:00002010), including | reverse complement strand
ATTCAATTTTATTATCAGCAACATTTAATCTAAAGAAATCAAAAAAAGAATTGATCCAAGACAACTTTAATTTAGCAAAATCAGGAAGAAAGAATACACAGCCTCTAAACTATCGTTCTGCAGGAAGCGTATTTAAAAATCCTTCTTCTGAACATTCTGCTGGAATGTTAATAGATAAAGCGGGATTAAAAGGTTTTTCAGTAGGAGATGCAGAGATTTCTAATAAGCACGCAAATTTTTTTGTAAACAATGGGAATGCAAAAGCCAGTGATATGTTGGCTCTTATTAAAAAAGCAAAAAGCGCTGTGAAAGAAAAATTTAATATTCAGCTGGAGTTAGAAGTGAAATTATTGGGATTTGATTTGAAAGAAATGGGCAAATGATGAAGAATGACTTTATAAAGATATTAAATGCTATTATTAAACCATTATCATCCTTTCTATTGATAGCAACTCTTCTTTTTGGATCTATTAAATGGGCTGAATTCAATGAAATGCTTATCATAAGAGATGTGAATATTGAAGGAATAAATTATTTTGATGATACTATGCTAACAGAGTATAAGGATAGTATAGAAAATCAAAATATATTCTTTTCAAATCTTGGAAGTTATAAAGATAATATTGAATCATTAGATCATATTAAGGATTCGAAGATATCAAGGACATTTCCTAATAGAGTTAGGATTGAAATTTATGAAAGAGAACCTTTAGCGATTATTAATGCTAATGATTTAATTATTCTTGATTCAGAAGGAATTTGCTTGCCAGTCGAGTACTGTGAAATACCGCTACCTATACTATCAAATTTTAAGAATAATCAGGAATTATATGAGAAAGGTAAAAAGACAAAATCTTCTAATGTTTTAAAGTCGATTGATATTATTAAATATTCAAAAGATAACTTTTATGAATTATATGACAATATATCAGAGTTTGTTTTTAACGAAGATAGCGAATATGAGATTATTCTGAAAAACGGAAGAACAAAAATTCTGCTTGGAGATAAAAATATATTTAAAAAAATAGATTATTTGAATGCCTTTGCAGATGTGTTGCCAAATGAAAAAACATTAGAGAGTTATAGATATATAGATTTGAGATATAAGAAACAGATAGTAGTGGATGAAATATAATGAGAAATAGAATACAGGTAGCTTTCGACTTAGGATCCTTCAGTATTAAGGGAGCAGTTGGAAAGATAATTGATGATAATAAGATAGAGATTTTATCTATTCAATCTATAAAGACAGATAGCATAGATAATGGAGATATTGTTGATAAAGAAGCATTATTGCGCAGTTTAGAATATTTAATTGAAAAGATGGAAAAAGATGCAAAAATAAATATAGATGATGATGCATGGGTTTCAGTTTCTGGAAAAAATATTAAATCTATTAATTCTTCTACTCGAATTAGATCTAAAGACAATGCAGAGTTTGAGATTGATGAGCAAACAAAACAAAAATTATTAACGCAATGTTCAGATATTCAAGTTTCTTCAGACAGATATGTATTACATAATCTTGAAAGAGGATTCTTTATAGACGGTTCATCAATAATAAGAAATCCTCTAGGCATGATAGGTAGGTCCATTGATGCAAAGTCGCATGTAATTCATATTAAGAATTTTAATCTATTACAAGTTGATCATTGCTTTAGCGATGATTTAGGTATTGATGTTAATCCAGTGTTTGACGGCCTCGCAGGAGCATCAGTCAATTTAAGTAAAGACGATCAGGAATTGGGAGTAATGTTCATAGATGTAGGTGCAGATAAAACAAATATGTTGCTCTATAAAGATAGTTATCTTATTCATTCTAAGGTTATACCATTAGGATCAAAGTCTGTAACAAAAGATATAGCTGCCTATCTTCAAACTTCTATTAAGGAAGCAGAGAAAATTAAACACGATCATGTGTCTGCGCTATCAGACTTTTCAGACCCTGAATCTAATTTTGAGCTACCTATAGAGAATGATGACCTAACAAAAAGTATAAATAAAAAAGAAATATCTGAAATCGCAGAGCTCAGATATGAGGATATTATAGATCAAATAAAATCTGAACTACAATTGTTGCGCATGGATATATCTGATATTAGATCAGGTATTAAGATTACAGGCGGAGGATCAAATGTTAGAAATTTAGATTTATTGTTTAAAAAACATTTTGAAAATACAAAGTGTGAATACTTATCAATCAAGAATACTGTCTTCAAGGAAAATTTAGAAGACAGAAGAGAGCTGTCTACTTTAATCGGTCTTTTATCTTGGCCAATATTTAATGTTGAAGATAGTAGTTCAAGCGTTGGAATTAAAGATTTTAAATCAATTACAAAGAGCATCTCTAGTATATGGAGAGGGTTTTTTGAGTAAAAAGTATAAAAAAGGAGATTAAATATGTTATTTGAATTTGATGAATTAGCAAGCCAGAGAGCGAGAATCAAGGTTCTGGGAGTAGGAGGTGCTGGAGGTAATGCAATCAATCGAATGATTACTTCAGGTATGGATGGAGTAGAATTTATTGCTATTAATACCGATGCTCAAGATTTGGGCAGTAATCCGGCTGAAACCAAGCTTCAAATTGGAAAAGACTTAACGAAAGGGTTAGGGGCAGGTGCAAAGCCAGAAATTGGTCGTAAAGCAATCATGCATGATACAGATGCGCTAACATCATTGGTAGCAGGATCTGATTTAGTATTTGTGACTGCTGGTATGGGAGGCGGTACAGGTACTGGTGCAGCTCCAGTTGTAGCCAAAGTTTGTAAAGATTTGGGAATACTAACGGTTTGTATTGTTACTTTACCATTTGAGTTTGAAGGTTCAAAGAAAATGCAATCAGCACTTAGCGGTGTTGAATCAATGAGAAACTTCTGCGATACACTTATTGTAGTTCCAAACGAAAAGTTAATATCTGTAGTAGATAATGCTACGACATTTGAGGATGGCTTTAAAGAATCTGATGCAATCTTATTGCAGGCAGCTAAAAGTATATCAGATTTAATTAACAAGAAAGGTAACGTAAATATTGATTTTGCTGATGTTAAATCAGTAATGAGTGGCATGGGAGATGCAGTAATCGGAGCAGGAACTGCAAGAGGAGAAGAAAGAGCTGTTCTAGCGGCACAACAAGCTATTTGTAGTCCTTTATTAGATTCTCATTCGATTAGTGGCGCTCAAGCAGCTCTTGTCAATATAACTGGAAATAAAAATATGACCCTGATGGAGGTTAATGCTGCCATGAAACTTATTCATGAAGAAGCAGGTAAGAATGTAAAAGTTATTTTTGGGGTACGTGTTGATGAAAACATGGAAGATCAGCTTCAAGTAACTGTTATTGCAACAGGCTTTAATCGTACACCAATCGAACAAAAAGAAAAGTTAAAAGCTAGCATACAAAGCAGCTATGATCGACAGAGCGAAGAACTTATGGATACTCAAAATAGGACATTATATCAAAAAAATAATCCAGAATTAAGTTCTCAAGATGATGAATATATTGAACAAAATAATGATACAGATGATGGCCCTACTCTAGTCTTTGATGATTTTGATCAAAGCGCTGATTTAGATGTGCCTGCTTATATAAGAAAACAAAGATAATTTGGTTGGCTACCAATAAACGAGATGGCTCCCAACTAAGATCCTTTAGTTTGGGAGCCTCTTAAACCCTTTGCTATATTTATTTTCATCTATAAATTCTATCCTATGAATAAATTTTTAGAAGATTTAAAAAACAATATTGCTGAATGGAGTGTTGTTGCTTCAGAAAAAGCAGAAGAATTTACCCATAACAGTAAGTTACGTATAGACATTCTACAGCTAGAGAGAAAACTATCTAGTCTGTATGTGAAATTAGGATTATATGTATTTGCTAAAACTCAAGAAAAGAATGTGCTGAACTTCGTTGGAGATAAGCGCTATCTTGGTTTAATTGAAGATATTGTATCAATAAAAAAGAAAATTTCAGATAAAAAAGAATCTATTCATCACGATGCTGAAAATAGTGTCAAAGAGAGCAAATAAATTATGCTAAAGAAAAAATTCTTCTCTTTCCAATACTTGTCATCTGAAAGATTGCATCAGATTAATTTTTCCGTATTGAATATTGCTGCCAGTTTTTCGGTGATTGTAGTCATGATTATTGTTGCTAATTATTATTTATCATTAGAGTTCTCTAATCAATACTATAAAGATCAATTAAGAGAGACTGATGAAAAATATGCTGATGTTTCTCAAGAGCTTTTAAATAAAATAGCTCAACTTGAAAAAGAATTGCTATTAATAGAGGAAAGAGATAAGGAGCTTAGAACTTATGCTGCTCTTCCATCTATTAGCGAAGATCTTAAGACTCAAGGAAAGGGCGGTGCAGTAGCCAAAGACGTATCTGTCGACGATAAAGACGCTACAAGTATCTTATTTCAGTTAAAAGATAAAATAGACGCTTTATCATATACTGTTGATCTTGAGAAAGATAGTTACAATACTATTTTCAATAAAATCAAATCAAATGAAGAGATGTATACCCATATTCCTTCTATTAGCCCTGTAGATAATGCATATTTAGGGTCAGGATATGGTTATAGAACAGATCCAATTGATGGAAAAAGAAGAATGCATCGTGGATTAGATTTTGCTGTTAATTTAAATACGGATGTTCTCGCAACAGGAGATGGTGTTGTAAAAAAGGCACAGTATGATTCTGGATGGGGAAGATATGTTAAGATTGACCATGGCTATGGATACGAAACTATCTATGCTCATCTGTATAAAATTAAAGTAAAGAAGGGTCAGAAAGTAAGCAGAGGAGATGTTATTGGAAAATCTGGTAATAGCGGAAGAGCAGCTGGATTCCATTTGCATTACGAAGTACATAAGAATAAAAAAGTTGAAGATCCTGCAAAGTATTTTTTCACAGGATATATCAAGTAGATGCAAACCCTTCCTATTAAGAAATTTTTGTTAGAAACGTACGGCTGTCAAATGAATACGGCCGATTCTGAACTTGTTGAGGGAATATTAATAGACCTAGGCCTAGAGAAGACTCAAGATTTAAATGATGCTGATGCTATTTTTCTTAATACTTGTGCCATAAGAGAAAATGCTGAAGTCAAAGTGCACTCACGCCTGGGAAATCTTCATAAAATGAAGCAATCAAAACCACACTTAATTATTGGTGTTCTTGGTTGTATGGCCCAAAATCTTAAAGACGACCTATTGAAGAATAAGCCATATGTTGATATTATTTTAGGACCTGATTCTTATAGAAATATTCCAAAGCTGATGAGCAGGCATCTTGTTGAGAAAAAGAGTATTGTTGATACGAAGCTCTCAAAATATGAAGTCTATGAAGACATATTCCCAAGCAGAGGAGATACCTTCAATGCGTGGGTTTCAATAATGAGAGGTTGTAATAAGTTTTGTTCATTTTGTATCGTTCCATTTACTAGAGGAAGAGAAAGAAGTAGACCTGTTGATAGTGTTGTTACTGAAGTGAAAAAAGCAGTAAGTGAAGGCTATGTTGAAATAACACTTTTAGGGCAAAATGTAAATTCATATAAACATGAAGATAAATCTTTTGCTGATTTATTATTAGCAGTTTCTGATATACCTGGAGTTAAAAGAATTAGATATACTTCTCCTCATCCTAAGGATATAAATGTTGAGTTATTAGAAGTGATGGCATCTAGAGATAACATTTGTAATTATGTTCATTTTCCTATGCAATCGGGATCAAATGAAGTATTAAAACGTATGAATAGGACATACACGAGAGAACACTTTTATTATATGGCAGAAAAAATAAGAGAAATTATGCCTAATTGTGGATTATCTACGGATATTATTGTAGGATTTCCCGGAGAGACTGATTCGCAGTTCAGGGAGACTTTAGATTTAATGGAAATGGTTAAATTCAACACAGCTTTTACTTTTAAATATTCTCCAAGACCTTATACGAGAGCAGAACAATTTTCTGATCATCTTCCTGAGCAAATCAAAAAAGATAGATTGGATGAAATGATTAATTTGCAAAGAAAGCATACTTTAGAGTTAAATATGAAAAAGGTTGGAAATTTTGAACAGGTTTTAATAGAGAAAGAAAGTAAAAAGTCGACCAATCATTGGGCTGGAAGAACAGACTCAAATGAATGGGTGATTGTAGAAAAAAATCATAGTAAAATTAAGGATATTATCCCTGTAGAAATTACAGAGGCTACTGGAGTAATTTTACGTGGTAAGGAGATAATAGGAGCATAATGTTTAGAATATTAAAAATACTATTTTTCTTAGGATTTCTGGCTGGAACTTTTCTGTTGTTTGATAGAAACAGCGAGCCAATTATGATATACTTTTTTAAAGATAATGGATATTCTATTCCTGGATATCTAGCATTTATACTATTTACAATGATCGGTGTAATTATAGGATATATTATATCTTTAAAATCTGTTTTTTCTTACCGATCAGAAATATCAAAGCTTGTTAAAACAAATAAAGAGATTTCAGAAGAGCTTGATAGTTTACGAAATGTAGCTGTTGGCGAAGAGTTTACTTTTACTGAAAAGGAGTAATCTCTCTTGAATATTGCTATCTACCTTATCCCTGTATTGATCATACTGATTGCTATTTATATTATAAATAAGCGACCATCTCAACAGCCAAGCGATATTGAACTTTACAACGAAGCATTGAAATCTATTATTGATAATAACCATGAGAGAGCATTTACAATTTTAAAAGATATTATTGCTAAAGATTCAAATAATACGGAAGCATATTTATTGTTAGGGAATCTTTTAAGGGATAAAGATATTGATCAGGCTACTAAAATTCATCAAAGTATTATTGTTAGGCCAAAACTATCTAAAGAATTAAAAGTACAAATTCATCAAGCACTTGGATTGGATTACATAGAACTTGATAAGACTGTAAGAGCAGAGGATGAATTTAAAAAAATGCTAGAAATAGATCCTAAAAATAGATGGTCTTTAAGTATGCTCAAAGATATTGCAACTGATAACAAGTCATGGAAAGATGCGCTTGATTATGAGAAGAGATTAATAAAATATTATCCAGAGATTAAAAAAAGAGATGAATCAAAACTAAACTATTTTATTGCAATGGACTATAAAGATAAAAACAACGAGAAAAACTATTTATACTACCTTAAAAAGAGTATTAAAGCAGATAACCCTTATAGCGAATCTTATTTAGAGCTTTCTTCGCATTATATTGAAAATACAGACTTAGCCATGGAGTATCTCATGGGATTTTCCCAAGCCAACCCAAGTGGCAGTGTTGGCGCATTTAAGCAAATAGAACATTTGCTATTTGATGATAAAAGATTTGATGATGTAGAAAATCTATATAAGAAGATTTTAAAAGATGAATTTAATAGCTATGCTTTCAATAGGTTGATTGATATTTATCTTGAAAAGAGTCAAAAAGATGAGGCGATGGATTTGGTCGATAAGTTTATGCCTCGATTTGATTATCATTCAAAGAGCTCTAATAAGTCTTATGTTATAAGGCTAAATAAAATGAAAATTGATTCAGATAATTTCGATACAAGAAAAGCGCTATCTAGTTTTTGTAATGACATCATTGAAAATGAAAAGATTAATTAAAAGTACTACAATACTAATTTGTGCTATCAGCATATTATTTAGTCAAACTAGAGATTCAGCAGTGCTTTATCAAGAAGCTATTAATACTATTGATGCAGAAAAAGCATTGAAGATTTATGATCAAATTATTAGCTCAAAAAATCAATCTGATTATTATTGGTTATCCATATTAAAAAAAGCTGAAATCAATTACGCAATAGGTTCATATATCTCTGCCTCTGATCTATTTAAAGAGTTCAATATGAATGCTCCAAAACATTTAGTAAGTGATATTTCAAAAGATTTACTATTTAAATCATTTAATGCTTCAGGGCAGCTTGATTCGTTAAAATTTTATCAAAAGAGATTAACCAGTCCATCGTTATCGCCAAAGAAGTCTATCAAGAAAAACAAGATATGGTTTTTGCAATTTGGAGCTTATAGTAATAAGGAAAGCGCTAATATTCTTCAAGAGACTCTCATAGAAGAGGGTGTATCGGATATTCAAGTGAGTCAGGTAATGAACAGAGGGAAAATGATCTATTATGTAAGAAGTAGCAATTTTAAATCATATGCTATTGCAGAAAAGCAGGCAAAAAAGCTTAGAAAGAAAGATATTGAGTTTATTATATCTGGATACTAATTATTTATTTCTTTGCTACTCTATAAAGACCAATAACAATAGCTAATATTAAAGCTAATCCCACTAGATCATTTAAAGGAGCAGGTAGTGCATATTCTGGCCAGTAATTCTTATCAAAAAACAATGGTATAGCAATAAAGATAGCCATTAATGCTTCTCCTGTAATTAGACCTGAAGCAAGTAATAGCCCATTATTTTTTCCTGATTCAGAAGCAGTCTTTCCAGCAAAATGATTCAACATTCCTCCTATAAAGATAGGAAAAGTTAATTCGATAGGAAGATAGATTCCAATAGCAACTGCTAATATAGGCACTCTAAATTCTGCGCCTCTGCGTAGTTGGTATTGATCTAGCATAATAATTAAGACACCCAGTATTCCTCCAGCATAAATCATACCCCACTCTAGATTGCCATTAAATACTCCATCTGCTACACTCTTCATTAGTACTGCCTGAGGGGCAGGTAAGTCTGAACTTCCAATGCCATATGCTTCATGTAGTAGCGTTAAAACAATTCCAAGTGTCAATGCAGAGCTAACAACACCAACTAACTGCATCATTTGTTGTTTCCATGGCGTAGCACCAACAATATTACCAGTTTTGAGATCTTGCAAGTTGTCACCACCAATTGCAGCAGCACAGCATACTACAGCTCCAATTAAAATAGCAGCAGCAGCTCCCTTGGAAGAATCAATATCAAAGAAAGTAATAATTAATAGAGAGCTAAATAAGATTGTAGCAATGGTTACCCCTGAGATAGGGTTATTTGAAGATCCGACAACTCCTGCCATATATGCAGCAACAGCAGAGAAAAGAAATCCAAATACACACATAATAATGGATAATGTTATTGCTGAAGTCCAAGATGAAATAATATCAAAGTATGTAAATGATATAGGAATGAGCATTAACAAAATAGCTATAAATACATAATTAACAGGTAAATCTCTTTCTTCTAGTGGAACATTATCACCACTTTCTCCTAATGTTTTTAGGCTCAATTGTATACTTTCAATAAGGGGTTTTGCTAGCTGAATAACTGACCAGATTCCACCAACTACCATAGCACCAACACCTAAATAACGTATTTTTGCATTCCAGATGATATTTGCAGCATCAAATAATGAATCCCCTTCATAGCCATACAAGTAAGAATAAATAGGAATAGCTACTGCCCAAGAGATTAATCCACCAGAGAATGCGAGAATACCAATATTGCGACCTACGATATATCCTACACTAATAAGAGATGGAGATAGACTTGCTCCCATTCCAAAGATAGCGCCTCTAATAGCTATTGCACCACCTACGGCGCTAGACCAAATTCCAAATGCTAATTCTCCAAGCTTAACTATCCCTCCAATAAGTGCAGAAATCCCAATCAATTTTAAGCTCTCACTCGACTTTTTGGCATCTGATTCATGTCCAGTTTTTAACACAGCAGCAGTTGCAACACCCTCTGGAAATCGTAAATTTGCTTTTAAAATTAATGCACGCCTTAATGGTACAGTGAATAGTGCACCCAACACACCTCCAGCCATAGCAATTTTAGTCACTTCCCAATAGTTGATTGTATCCCAATAGCCTATTAAAAGTAGCGCAGGGATAGTGAAGATAACTCCAGCTGCTAATGATTCTCCAGCAGATGCAGCAGTTTGTACAATATTATTTTCAAGAATATTTGATTCACGAAATAATTTTAAGATCCCCATCGACATAATAGCAGCAGGGATAGAAGCAGAAATTGTCATACCTGCATAAAGCCCTAAATAAGCCATAGCAGATGAAAGAACAATTGATAGAATAATACTAAGAAAAAATGCTTTTACAGTTATTTCTTGTTTCATAGATTCAACTTACAAACTATCAATGAAGAAAAACAATTATATATCACTCTTATCATTAATTGCGATGTTTTTTATGAGCATGCAGACATTTCACTATCATGATTCTAGTTTTTCATATAGTGAATTATTGAATCATAATGATAAAAATTTATTAAGCAATAATGTTCATAAATGTGATATCTGTAACCTAAACAACACTGAATTTTCTATTACAGAAAATACTGTTTTGATTAACAATGTTTTTTCTATTGATTCTTACACCCTTAGTTGTAGTACATATTTTTATAAACAAATCTATAGCATATCGAACAAATCTCCGCCTGTCGTTTAATAACTATTTTATTGATACCTATAAGAAGTATCAAATTTATTAAACTTAATTTTTTAGGAGAAAAAATGAAAAATTTTATTTTAACATTATTATTTATGAGCATTACTTTTGCTCAATCAACCATTACAGGAGTTGTCGTTGACCAAAGCACAGGTCTTCCATTAAAAGATGCTAATGTATCTATTCTTGATAATGACGGAACAGTCATTGCTGGATCTAGCACTGATGATGATGGAAAATTTGTACTAAGTGTTTCCAAAAACGGAATGGTTCAAGTGTCTGTTATTGGATATAAGAACGCAACTGCTGATGGAGTATTTAATCAGTCTATGATGTTCGAGCTTGTAAGTGAAGCTATAGATTTTGAAGGCGTAAAAGTCTTCTCTTCACTTCGCAAAGTCAATGAAGGCGATTTAGCTAATTCAGCAATCATTTTTAATGATGAATTAAAAACTAAACAAGGACAGCACTTCAGTGATTTAATTCAAAAAGTTCCAAATCTGAACTACGCAGGCGGAACTTCTAGACCACGATATTTTCAGATTCGTGGAGAAGGCTCTGTAAGTCGATATGCAGACCAGGGACCTCCAAGTACTTATGTAGGATTAGTACTGGATGGAATGGACTTATCTGAGCTTGGTATGGTTACACCTTTATTTGATATGCAGCAAGTAGAAGTATTAATGGGTGTTCAAACAAGCTTATTTGGTGCAGCAGCATCTTCTGGATTAATTAACTTCAAAACTAATGATCCAACAGATAAAAAAGAAGGCTCTGCTATGATACAGATTGGTTCATACAACACCCTTACAAATGGTTTAGTATATAACTTACC
>CESM01236272.1_pt1 | contig 11271 bp, 8 predicted proteins | sample 361421 | NCBI WGS metagenome assembly CESM01 (sample SAMEA2622219, study PRJEB7988) | marine metagenome | isolation source: saline water (ENVO:00002010), including | reverse complement strand
CAATTAGTATCAGAAAGACAAGATTTGAATGGTAGAGGCAGTATGAGAACTTCTGATGAGATGCTTCAGTTTATCATCAATTATGTATATTACCAATCAGGAGATGAGAATATTTCCTTAATGCCTTAGTATTTTTTTATTAATTTCACTAACTATACTAGGACCATTATATACAAAACCTGAATATATTTGAACTAAACTAGCCCCCGCATTTAACATAGCAACAGCATCGTCAGCACTCATAATACCACCAACAGCAATAATAGGTAAATTACCTTGTGTTTTGGTATGTATGTAATTAACTATTTTTTTTGACTTTAAATATAGTGGTTTACCACTTAAACCACCTACACCTTTTTTTTCTACTACTTGGCTTGAAGTTTGCAAATCTTCCCTGTTAGATGAAGTATTAGTTGCAATAATACCAGAAATATCAAATTTCCGAATCAAAGCTAAAATTTCATCAATTTGAGTAATACTTAAATCTGGAGAAATTTTAATCAAAATAGGCTTATTATATTGTTTTTTGTTTAATTTCTGAACTTGTGTTAATAAAGAATGTAATTCAGATTTGTTTTGTAATCTCCTTAAATTAGGCGTATTTGGAGAACTAATATTAAGAACTATATAATCAACATAAGGAGCGATCTTATCAAAACATTTCTTATAGTCTAATGCTGCTAATTCATTACTAGTAATTTTATTCTTACCAATATTCCCACCTATAATAATATTCGTATATCTTTTTTTTAAGCGCGTTACAATCAAATCAATACCATCATTATTAAATCCCATTCTATTAATAAGAGCTTCATCTTTTGGCAATCTAAATAATCTTGGTTTACTATTACCAACTTGAGGCAGAGGTGTGACTGTCCCAATCTCTATAAATCCAAAACCGAAATAAGATAACTCGTTAAACAATTTAGCATTCTTATCAAATCCCGCGGCTAAACCTACTGGATTTTTGAATGTTAAACCAAATATTTTTATTTCTAAATCTTTATTATCTACACAATAATAAAACTTCAAAATAGATTTAAATCCCGGAATCCAAAAAAAAACTTTTATTATTAAAAAAGTGAAATTATGTGCAAATTCAGGATTTAAAAAAAACAAAAATGGTTTAAGCAAGCATCTGTACAGCATAGAATGATGAAAAAAGCAAAGATACGTGAAATTTTGGAGCTTTAAAATCGAGATTAAACAATAAATTTCTATTTTTATAAAATGTTTAGAAATATATGTTATTTACACATGATTAAGCATATTCGTTTTTACACCATAAAATTGTGTTTACTTTTAACAATCTATATGAGTAGTATATCATTAGCATGTGATACTACTCCATCATTGACTATAAGCAATGTTGTCGCGAACTCAGATGGATCCTACTATATGGACATATCTGCGTGTATTGGTTCAACTGGCTCTGCAGATGGATTTGATTTATATTTTGATAATGATATAGATATTATAGCAACTACAGTCACCGAAGTCACAGCTTCAGGAACTGGTAATGTAGCAACCGTTAGTGTAGAGGATGGTGTCTGGGAAGCCACATTTGACGCATATAATCCGCTAACAAATTCACCATATTTTGAAAATTCAGGATGGGGATTAGACTGTATAGAATTTGGTGTGATTACTGATGGTAATCCCGAAGGAACAAGTTTATGTAGTGCTGGAATGAATGAAGATTGTATTGGATGGACATTCAATGATGTATTTATAACTTGTGGAACAATACCTGGTGCATGTGCGGCAAATTATACCTGTACTGACAACGGAGTCATCGATGGTAACGTTATTGACGCCGGTCAAAATTGCAATTTTGCGACATTTAATGATGAAATTATAGAATTAACAGTTACATGTGCATCAAATATCAATTTCACATTAACACAAAATGGAGCTGGTGGTTGGTATGGTGACTCGTATTTAACAGTTGCTCTTAGCTGTTGCAGTGGACCAATAGAACAAGGACAAGCATTTTTAGCTGGAATAATCACAATCGACACATATCTTGAACCTGGGACATATTTTGTAATTGTTGATATTGATGCTACTAATGGATTCCCTGGTGATTATATTTTAGAAATCACATCTGAGACAAGTTCAGCACCGATCACAGTAGCTAATGCCGGTGAAGATCAATTTATTTGTCAAACAACTACAAATTTAAATGCCAACACCACTTCAGCAAAAGAAGTAGGTACATGGTCAGTAATTAGTGGAAATGGTGATGTTACTGATTTATCTAACCCAATGACAACAGTAAGTAACTTAAGTAATGGTATAAATATATTTAACTGGAATATTGCAAACGAATGTAATGATTCAAATGATGAAGTCAATGTTGAAGTAGCAAATGTCAGTATTAACATACCTGATGTGGTTTATTGCCTAGATGATATTCCTCTAGATGCTTTAGGCGGAAATGGAGGGCCTGGGATATGGTCAGTTACTCCAGAATTAAATATTACGATAGACGATATTAATGCTGAAAACACATTTGCAAGTGTCAGTGCATACGGTACATATACTTTTACATACGACTGCTGTGGTCAATTATTTTCACAAGAAGTCAGTGTCGAAAGCATTCCTCCAGTAGTTTCATCACCAGAAAATAATTATTATTGTCTTGAATCATTCGAGTTATTTGCGCAAGTAGAGGGAAACCCGGGATATTGGGAAGCTAACGGCCCATTCATTGCAAGCTTTGACAACCCAACCTCACTTAATCCTACAGTAACTGTAGGTGGATATGGCAGTTATGAATTTATATATTATGGCTGTGGTTCAAGTGATAGTGTTACAATTAATATGTTAAGTTCAACCCCTACAGCATCTGGCCCAGCCGAGGTTGAATGTGTTTTAGAAACATTCAACTTATCTGCTACAAGCAATGGAGACCCTGGTTTTTGGAGTGTCGAGGGACCAGGAAATGTCGTATTTGATGATCAAGGTTCACAAAACACATCAGTATATGTGGATAACTATGGTGCATATTATTTTACTTATAATGGCTGTGGAACATCTAGTGAACCTATCTTAATTGACATTCTGCCAATACCTCCTGAAATTATGTTTCCAGAAGAAAATATTGTCATTTATTGTGAGTTGGAATCTATTTTATCAGCAAGTTTATTAGGAGATCCAGGATATTGGGGATATACTGGGCCTGGTAATGCAACTTTTAGTGACCCTGGTAGTGGGATTTTTAATAATGATTACTCACAAACTACATTAGTAACAGTAGATCAATATGGTACATATGAGTTTATATACTACGGCTGTGGATCGGCTAGCTCATCTATATCTATTGATTTCAATACCTTAACTCCCTCAATAATTAATGAGGAAAATATATACTGTCAGTATACAACAAGCTTAACGGCCTTGACAGAAGGTAGTACTAGCGTAGAGTGGTTTATTAATAGTACACCTAATGGTGCAAATGCTACATTTACAAATCCCTATTCTTTAAATACAGAAATGACAGTTTCAGAATACGGGACATATGAATTAGGATTAAATTGGTGTGGTAATATAGTGTTAACAGAAATCAACTTTTTACCTGAAGCTCCTCATATAATTGCACCAAATTTTCAAGACTGTATCCTAACAGCTACGTTAGTTGCATATACAGATGACCCAACTGGTGGAGGACCATGGACACAAACATCAGGAGAAAGCGGAGCTATTTTTTCTACTCCAAATTCACATATAACAGAAGTTACTGTACCAAGTTTTGGAGTATATACCTTTGCATACCCTGGATGTGAATCAATTACAAGTATTAATGTAGCATTTGAATGCCCTTTAGTATTTCCAAATGTTATCACACCAAATGGAGATGGAAATAATGAATTTTTCATCATCCAAAATCTAAATCCACAAATCTACACAGAAAGTGTTTTAACAATATATAACAGATGGGGTGTCATTGTATATAGTGCAATTGGTTATGGGTTAAATGAAGACTGGTGGAATGGAAAAATAACTTACAAAAATGAGCCTGTCAATGATGGAGTATATTATTATATTTTGGAAGTATTTAACAGTGCAATAATGCAAAAAGAAGAATACTCTGGTGAAATTAATATATTCAACTCAAATTCATCATCCTCTAACGAGGATTAGAAGATGATGAATGAATAATATAATTTTATTTTTTAACCTTTTTTTCAATTTTTAAAGTCATTGGGTTGATAGTAGTAGCAATCTTCTCATACTTATTAAATTGCTTTTTATTAAGACAGTCTTTTATCATCTTGTCTCTTAAATCAGCAAAACGCATTAATTGTGTGTTTGCATATTTTCGATTCTTTAACTCACTATCTTTCGCTTTCTCACCTTTACTAGTCTGTAACTCTTCCATCTTAGTAACTTTATCTTTCACCATCATCATATTACGTGCATAATTAAAAAAAGCCTTATCTACAATTAGGTGCTGTTTCTTATCTAATTTTAATTGTTCTGTTAATTGCTTAACCAATAAAACGGAATTACTCTTCGTGCTTTTGTCTATCATAACATTCTGCACATTTTTTTGCTTCATACTTCTTTCTTGAGCAAAAGAAAAGGAAATAAAAAGACTTAAAATAACTGTCAACAAAAAATATCTCATAACATATAAATTTTAAAAATTAATACAATTGTTTATTAAACTACCTAATTAACGAATGTAATCATATTTTATTATAAATACTAATTAGAAAGCAGGATAGCAAAAGTCAAATGAATAGTTTGTAGCTTGAAATTATTATTAATGATTGGTGTACTTATTTCAAAACTATCATAAATACCATCATATACCTCTTCATTATAAATTTCAAAAAAATCATTATCACGGTCAACTATCTCTTTAAAGAAAGGATATAAACCATAATTATATCGCAAGGAAATATGAAAAAATTTTGATTCATACCCCAAGCCACCAATTAAGGCACCATTCCAATTAAAAGGCCATTGTGACTTATCAAAGCCATGACTCTCTAAATTAGATTCAGATTCAAAAAAATCATACACATTACTTTCATCTAATAGCTGATAACTTGTATACTCACCATTATTATTAAAACTAACTAATGATCTTGTTTCTTTAGCCTTAACTAAATAACCTAATTTAAAACCTAATTGGATAAATAAATTATTTGATGGATATAGTTTTAATAAAAATGGAAAACTCACATAATTTACTTGCCAAAAATAACTAGCTATTTTATACTGGCCATCATTATACAGTCCAGAAAGAGCAAGAGACATGTCATTAAAAACAGCTGAGCCATTTTGATAAACAAGATGGTTAAAATCTAATTTCTGGTATTCTATTTCTGGCTGGATCGTGACACCTTTAGTAATCACAAAATTACACATCAAGCCCACATGCATACCATTAAATAATTCTAAGTTATTTGACAAATCTCCATCATTCAGCACATTAAATGAAAATGGCTGATTGCTAAAATTAACATCTAATAATTCTAGATATGGGACTTCTGAATCATAAATAGAATTATAACCTATGGAAGGTCCAAAATAAACACCCACAAATGCCCTTTGACTAAATGAAAAAGTCGATAAAAAAAACAAAAAAACAAAAATACTATTATATATAAATCTCATGCTAAATTATAAAAAGTGACCCTGAAAGGATTCGAACCTTTAACCTCCTGATCCGTAGTCAGGTACTCTATCCAGTTGAGCCACAGGGCCAAATTTATTTTCATTTAATTTGATTGTAAAAAAGAACGTAATTGATGCGTACTTTTTGGTTTTGAAACAATTTCCATATCACTATTTAGAATAAACATTGTTGGTGTCTTCTTGATTTTATAATCTAAACATATAGGAGATTTATAAATTTTAAATTGACATATATTAATCCAATTAAAATTGTTGCTTTTAACAGTATTAGTCCACTTATCTTTATTCGCATCTAGAGAGACTGCGACAATCTCAAAATCCTTATTAGTATTTTGATTATACCAATTAGCAAATGGAGGTAATTCAGTCATACAATGCTGACAATGTGAAGCCCAAAACATAAGTACAGTATACTTATTTTTTATACAAATATTTTTCAAATTCACATTTTTATTATTCATATCAATAGCTGTAAAATCAGCTGGTATATGACCAATTTGCAAATTTTTATATTGAGATGCCCTATCTTTAAGTAATTGACTAGGTTCAATATCATCACCACATCCTTCACCAAAAATATAATTATCCATTATATAATTACACAAATCCTGCCAAATAGGTTGATTTTTCTTGTCAGTTTGTCCAGTATTATAAAAACCATCCAACATATTATACATGCAAAATTCAGCCACCTTTTCGTTAACTTTTGCATACTCCATAATCAAATCAACTGCATCATGAAAACCATATTTATTATTTGGATAATTACTATGTTTTTGAAAATATACCTGAATCCTTGTAGGCAATAAGTCACTCCTAACAATACACTCATCCGTAAAATCAATATCATTAAAATAGAGATGATTCACATCAACATATTCTGAGTTCATACGAGACATAATCATACCAAAATATGTGCCTGGATTTTCTAAACTCAACTTAGAACCAAGAGCAAAAAGTTCATTTTGAAGAATTGTCATTTCTGCAATTTTTTCTTCTCTACTTTTATTAGATTTTCTAATTAATTTTATTTTTCCATTAATTGACTCTTCCTTGGAATCATATTTTTTTTTGATTTGATTCTCAATTGAATTAGGAGTTTTATAACCTTTCTTTATTCTATAATTAGAAAATTCAAATTTTAAATCTTTTGTTGCATTGGGATTAATAACAAAATCCAATGCATTAGTAGCATTATTAAAAGACATCTTATAAACACCTGTTTGAAAAGTTCTCTTAGGAAAGATAAAAACCCCGTTTTTCACTTTCACACTATCTAAAATGAAATCTTCCTGTCCCTGCTTTTCATAAAGAAATATCATACCAGACTTAGCCTTACTATTTTCACTAAATGAACCAGAAATCGTAACATTACCACTGACATTTTTCACATATTCTTTAATATCAGTAGAGGATTCTTGACTCATTAAACAGAAAGGTAGTATAATAAATAAAAATATTTTTTTCATATTGAGAATTATTATTTTACGAATATATTGTTTTTTTAGCAGAGTATAAAGTGTTCTTAAGGAGAGATGCGATTGTCATAGGTCCTACTCCACCAGGTACAGGAGTAATATGTGAGACTTTTTCACAAACATCTTCAAAGTCCACATCACCTATTAATCTAAATCCACTTTTAGTTTTTTTAGATGGAACTCTGTGAATTCCAACGTCTATAATCACAACATCTTTTTTGAGCATAGAGGATTTTAAAAAATGAGGAATACCTAAAGCTACAATAATAATATCAGCTTGTTCTGTTAAAATATGTAAGTTTAAAGTTTTACTATGTGCTAATGTCACTGTTGAATTACCTAATCTATTGTTTCTAGACATTAATATACTAATTGGCGTACCTACAATACTACTTCTCCCTAAAACAAGACAATTTTTACCTGATGTTTCAATATTATATTCATCTAATAAACGAATAATACCAAATGGAGTTGCTGGGAGATATGTTTTCAAACCTAAAACCATTCTACCCATATTTATAGGATGAAAGCCATCTACATCTTTTTTATATGAAATCGTATGCGTTATTATATTGTTATCAATATGATTAGGCAATGGTAATTGGACAATTAGACCATCTATACTCTCATCTAGATTAATCTCTTTTATTTTATCTATCAAAATATCTTGTGATATATCTTGTGAATAGGTAAATAGAGATGACTTAAATCCTATTTCTCTACAAGCCTTAATTTTAGAGTTAATATATGTTTCGGAAGCGGCATCTGAACCTATTAAAATAGCAGCAAGGTGAGGCGCACGCGCCCCCTCATTAATCATTTTTGCAACTTCTACAGACAATTCAGTCTTAATCTTGTTAAATAATTGTTTACCATCTAATAAAATCATAAAAAAACTATTTAAAATTAGGCATATTACCTCCGAAATTCTTCATCATATTATCTAAGCCACCATTTTTCATCATTTTCATCATCTTACCCATTTGACTAAATTGTTTAATCAATTTATTCACATCTTCTATTTGAGAACCGCTACCATTTGCTATACGTTTTCTTCTTGATAAATCAATAATTTTAGGGTTATTTCTTTCATCTTCTGTCATTGAAAAAATCATAGTTTCAATACCTTTAAAAGCATCATCATCAATATCCATATTACGGATAGCCTTACCTATACCTGGAACCATGCCTAGTAAATCTTTTAGATTACCCATTTTTTTAATTTGTTTTATTTGTTTTAAAAAATCATTGAAAGTAAATTTATTTTTCAACATTTTTCTCTCCATATCACGTGCCTCTTTCTCATCAAATTGGGCTTGTGCTTTTTCCACCAAAGAGACAACATCTCCCATTCCTAGAATTCTATCCGCCATTCTATTAGGATGAAAAACATCAATAGCATTCATTTTTTCACCTGTACTAATAAATTTAATAGGCTTATTAACTTCATTGGTTATAGTCAAAGCTGCGCCCCCCCTAGTATCACCATCTAATTTAGTTAACACAACACCATCATAATTTAACACATCATAAAATGTTTTTGCAGTATTGACAGCATCTTGACCAGTCATTGCATCTACAACAAATAAAATTTCTGATGGCTGCACAGTATCTTTTATTAATTCTATTTCTTTCATCATTTTCTCATCTACAGAAAGACGTCCAGCTGTATCAATAATAACTAAATTTTTACCCTCTTTTTTTGCCTGAGCAACACCCATTTGAGCAATTTTCACAGGATTACTTTCATCTAAATTTTTGTAAACTGGTACTGAAATACTTGCTGCTACAACTTCCAATTGATCAATAGCCGCTGGACGATATACATCACAAGCAACCAATAATGGTTTAAGCTGTTTTTTAGCAATTAAATAATTTGCAAGTTTTGCTGAAAATGTAGTTTTACCAGAACCTTGTAAACCAGCAATCAAAACAACTGTAAACTTTGCATCGATATTAATATCCTGTTGCTCACTACCCATTAATTTTGTCAACTCATCATGAACAATCTTAATCATTAATTGACTTGGATTAAGTGAAGATAAAACATTTTGACCTATTGCCTTATCTTTAACTTCTTGAACAAACTTTTTGGCTGTTTGATATGAAACATCGGCATCTATTAATGCTCGCCGAACCTCTTTTAAAGTTTGAGCGACATTAATTTCTGTTATTCTACCATGACCTTTAAGTAGACTAAATGCGCTTTCTAATTTATCTGATAATTTTTCAAACATATATTCATTACATTTTATTTGGAACATTAATACCTAACAAACTCATACCTTTTTTAATTAATATACCCACTTTCTTAGAAATAGTTAATCTAAAATTCATATCATCAGCATCATCAGTTTTCAAAATAGGAATTTTTTGATAAAAATGATTATATTCTTTTGATAAAGAATATAAATAACTTGCTAAAAAAGATGGATTTAATTCTTTAGCAGACTGTTTTATAACAAGCGGGTAATTTAAAATTAATTTAATTATTTGTTTTTCTTCGTTTAAAAGATCTCTTTTCAATTGAAAAGTATTTTCTGATGTTTTTGACTTCCATAAAACAGAATTTATCCTTGCATAAGTATATTGAATAAAAGGTCCTGTATGACCATTAAAATCAATAGATTCTTCCGAATTAAATAAAATTTCTTTCCTAGGATCAGGTTTTAAAATAAAGTACTTTAATGCTGCATCACCTATGGTTGTTGATAATTCATCTATAGAATCTAGATTTGATCTATTAGACTGTATAATCATTTCTTTTGCTTTTGCATGCATTTCGCTAATAAGATCATCGATATCAATCACATTACCTTCTCTAGATTTCATCTTACCATCTGGTAAATTGACCATTCCATAAGAAAGATGATGTAAATTATTTGCCCATTGAAAATTCATTTTATTTAAAATACTAAACAATACTTTAAAATGATGATTTTGTTCATTACCAACAACATATATCATTTGATCAAAATTAATTTCTTCATAACGCAGAATAGCTGTACCTAAGTCCTGAGTCATATATACAGTAGTACCATCAGATCTAAGTAATAATTTTGGATCTAAACTATAATCATCTAGATTAACCCAAATAGAGTTATCTGAATTAACATAAAAAATATCACTCTGCACACCTTTTGAAATATATTCTTTACCTAATATATAAGTATTACTTTCATAATAAATCTTATCAAAATGAACACCTATTTTTGAATATGTTAATTCAAATCCATCATAAACCCAAGAGTTCATTTTATTCCACAGAGAAACTATATCTGGATCACCAAGCTCCCAATTTTGTAACATTTTTTGCGCCTCATGTAAAATTACAGATTGACTTTTCGCCTCTTCCATGGACAATCCTTTATTACACAAAGTTTCTATTTCTTCTTGATATTTTTTATCAAATAAAACATAATACTTACCAACAAAATGATCCCCCTTTAAATCAGAAGTTTCAGGTGTTGCACCATTTGCGAATTTTAACCATGCTAACATGGACTTACATATATGAATACCTCTATCATTAATAATCTGGACCCTAGTAACATTATAACCATCAGCTTCTAAGATATTAGAAACTGAATCACCTAATACAATATTTCTTAGATGACCTAAATGTAATGGTTTATTAGTATTAGGAGAACAAGATTCCACCACCACACTTTTTGACTTATCGCTATTAATTTCGAAATTATCTAAAAAACTCTTTTCTAAAATGGAATACCAAAAGCTGTCATGGAATTCTAAATTTAAAAAACCTTTAACAACATTAAATGAAACTATATAATCCACTTTACGTACTAATAATAAACCTAAATCTTGTGCAGTATCTATAACATTCTTTTTAGAAAATCTCACAAGTGGAAACACAATAATAGTAAAATCACCGACAAATTCTTTCCTGGTTTCCTGAATTTGAATACTATCATTTGATAAATCTGGAAAATAATCACAAATTACATTGGTAATATTTTTTATATGATAATCTAAAACCATTATTCAATCAAGTCTTTATTTATTTTAGGATTCAAGAATAATTCTGCAATCATACATCGAGCACTACCTCCACCAAAATACTCAATAGTATCTAATGGAGCATGGATGATTTTAGTATTGGTATTAATAATTTTTTTTT
>CESM01235398.1_pt1 | contig 11274 bp, 11 predicted proteins | sample 361421 | NCBI WGS metagenome assembly CESM01 (sample SAMEA2622219, study PRJEB7988) | marine metagenome | isolation source: saline water (ENVO:00002010), including | reverse complement strand
AAAAAAAACAAAGCTTCTATGTTTTTAGGTTCATTTATTAATATCTCCGAAGTAAGTCTTTCTATTTCAGGAGTAAAATTTGGTTCTTTTTTAGGAGGTAACAACTCTTTTAAAAGTATTTTTTTTAAATTCATATTTTGAGGAGCAATTTCAGTTGCAGTCCTCAATGCATTAATAGCTTTTTCTCTATAATTAAGAACTTTATATGATTTGTATAATTTGATCCAGTCATCTAAATCAGTTTTATTTTTACTTAAGCGAGATGCAAGCTGTTCAACCATTTGATTAATTCTAATTTTTTGGTCTTGTTTATTTAGATTTAAAATTTCATTAGCAATTGGAGAATTAGTAATTTTATTTTTTTTAAGGTTCTTATTTAAAACTTTGTCAGAAATACCTAAATTTTTTGCAGCTGAACGTATATTAATTTCAAGGTCTTTTTCCCAAGCATCATCACTAGAGGTATTTCTGTATAATTTTGTCCAAATTTCAAATGCCTTTTTTTCATTTCCGATTTGTGATTGCGCTAACCCATTTAAGAAATTTGCACCTGGGTCCAAAGGATTTTCAGACAGTGCTTGGTTAATTAATATTTGTGCTTTTGATGTTACTTGACCATCTGCCTTTCTTACAATTGCTTGAGCAAGTAAAGATTTTAATTTTGGTGTGCTTTTAATAGATAATATTTTAGTTAATGTTGAAACTTCAATATCTATCCTATTAATTCGTGATGCAGTTGCAGCTAATTTTAAAAGAATATTTATATTATTGGGGTTTTTGTTAGATTTATGTACTAATTCTTCAAATTTTTTTAAATCTTCTTTTTTAATTTTATCTTGATCAATAGTTTTTTGAATAAGTTTTTCTTTTGATATATAGAGTTCATTCATATCTATAAAGGGACTTCCTATTTCATAGTAAATCATTGAACTTGTAGAAAACAAAAAGAAACCAAAGAAATAAAAAACAATTTTTTTTGATTTTGACGTTAAGCTAACTAATAGAGTTAGTTTTTCATTGGTTAAATTTTTAAAAATATAAATTGATAATAAAAGAGTTATAAAGAAGATTATAATAAATAGCATTGCAGAGTACTCTTTTATTTATAATTAGATTTCAAAAATTTTATAACAAAAATCGATCCAAATATTAAAATTATAAAAGGTAAAAACCACAACAAAATAGTGTTTGTTTTTAAAGGAGGTTTTAATAAAATAGAATCTCCGTATCGATCTCTCAAAAAACTATAGATCTCTTCTTCACTAATTCCATCTTTTAATTTATCTTTGATTAAGATTTTTAAGTCTTTAGCTAAATCAGAATTAGATTCATCTATGCTTTGATTTTGGCATACAAGACATTTAATATTTTGTGAGATTTCCCTTGTCTTATTTATTATAAAACTTTTACTAGAATTGCTTACGTTCGCTGCTAGAGTGTTTTGAGATATTGTTAAAACCAAACAACACAAAAATATAACTTTATTAATATTTCTAAGCATTTTTTATTTTTCTTGTATTAAAGGTAAGACTTCAAACTTGAAAGTATTATATAGTAATGGGCCGGCATGACGATAAATAATTTTACCTTTTTTATTAATTAAAAATGTTTCAGGTACTCCATAAACCCCCCATTCAATTGCTACTTTCCCATACTCATCGAGACCTATCATTTTATAAGGGTTCCCAAAATCATTTAAAAAACTTTTTGTATCATTGAATTTATCTTTATAAGCCACTCCTACCACTGGTATAATTTTATTTAATTCTTCAATAATTGGTGATTCTATTCTACATGGAACACACCATGAAGCAAAAAAATTAACCGCAAATATTTGATTTTGAAATTTTTTAAAATTTAGATTTTGTTTGCCATTTAATGATCTGAAATAATTAACTTCTGGAATTAATATTTCAGGAATATTTTTACCAATCAGTTGAGATTTGATAGATTTAAAATTTTTGGGTTCATTCTTTAATTGATATAGTACTAATGCTGAAACAAAAATTATTAATAAAAATAATACAAAGGGTAGAATTCTCAAAATTTTAAAATTATTTCTCATTTTTTTTAATTTATTTTTTTCTAGATTTTGTATTTTGTGAAATTGAAACCAAACCACCTAAAGCCATGAGGCAGGCTCCTCCCCAAATCCATGAGACTAATGGATTAAAATAAACCCTTATTGACCAACCAATTTCTTTATTACCCTCTCCCAGAACTAGATATGTGTCACCCAAAAATCCAGATAAGATTGCAGCTTCTGTTGTTTGACTTTTTTCAATTGGGTAAAAACGTTTTTCTGGTTTAAGCGTATTAATTATTTTACTATTTTTTGAAATAGTGAAGGTTGCCGTTTGAGATTTATAATTAGGGCCATCTAACATTTCTATCTTTTTAAACTCTAATAATTTATCTCCAACATTAAAAATATCTCCAATATTTTTTCTTCCACTATATTCAGTTTTATAAAACTGCTCCCCAGTTACACCAGCTAAAAAAACTGCAACACCTATATGAGCGATGTGAATTCCAAGATTTGTTTTCCAGATGAAGAAAAAAAAATGACTAAATTTATTAAATTTAATTTTAGCTTCTTTGATACTAGTAGCAATGCCGGCAAATACTCCAGTGAAGAGCCAAATAGATAGAGCGCCGCATATTAGCGCAAATACAGATGATTCTTCAATTAAGTACAGGCATATCGTACCGACAAATGTTACTATTATAATAAATATAATTTTTTTAGATAAATTTGTCTTTTTGTTTTGTCCCCAATTTAATAAAGGTGCAATTGCCATTAAAAACACTACTGGAGCCATAATTGGAGCAAAAGTAGCGTTATAATATGCTGGTCCAATAGAAATTTTATTACCATTAAATGCATCTAAAAAAAGAGGATATAAAGTTCCTATTAAAACTGTAGCAGTAGCTGTAGTAAGAAATAAATTATTAATTAAAATAGCGCTTTCTTTACTGATTAAATTGAATTGTGTTTTTTCTTCTTTGAATGAAGAGCTTTTGAGAGCATATAAAATTAATGGTCCACCTGTGGCAATCGCTAAGATAATTAAAATAAAAATTCCCCTTGATGGGTCAGAAGCAAATGCATGTACAGATGTCAATAGTCCAGACCTAACAATAAAGGTTCCCAATAATGAAAATGAAAAAGCTAAAATTGATAAAAGTATTATCCAATTTACCAAGATAAGTTTTTTTTCTAATACTCTTGCAGAATGTAATAATGCAGTTGCAATTAACCAAGGCATAAATGATGCATTCTCAACAGGATCCCAAAACCACCATCCACCCCATCCTAACTCATAATAAGCCCACCAGCTTCCTAGGGCTATGCCAATTGTCAGAGCAGACCAAGAAATTATTATCCATGGCATGATTTGCTGGGCCCATTCTTTATTAATCTCACCTGTAATTAAAGCGCTTACTGCAAAAGAAAATGAAACTGACAAACCTACATAACCAATGTATAGCATTGGTGGATGTAAGGCTAATCCTGGGTCTTGAAGTAACGGATTTAGTCCTCTTCCATCTAGAGGTAGTATTTCAACTCTTTCAAAGGGGTTAGAGGTGAATAGAATAAATGCTAAAAAAAGGCCCAAAATTAATGTTTGCACTCCAATTATTGAGGAAAGAAGTTTAGCGTTTATGACAGAATTCTGTTTTGAAACTAAAAAAGTAAATGCAGATAAAATTAATACCCAAAGTAATAAAGAGCCTTCATGATTTCCCCAAACGCCGCTAATTTTATAAATTAAGGGTTTAAGTGAATGTGAATTATTTGAAACGATTAACAAAGAAAAATCTGAGATAATAAAGCTATAAGTTAAAATAAAGAAAGATGACAAAATAAATAAAAAATTTATTAAAGAACTTTTTTTAAGAATATTTAATGCAAAACCATTAAATGATTTAATATTATAAATCCAAAATAATACTTGCATAATAGTTGCAACAAAAGTGATTATAAGTAATACATGTCCTATTTCAGGGATCATTTTTTCCCTTCTCCCTTCCAGACCCCATTTTTAATTAGGGCATCTGCAACTTCTGGTGGCATATAATTCTCATCATGTTTTGCAAGAACTTGGCTAGCAATCAATTTATTATCCTGAAAAATACCTTCTGCTACTATACCTTGTTCTTCTCTAAATAAATCTGGTAATTGACCTTTATAAAAAACTTTTATCTCATTCTTTTTATCGGTAATTTTAAAAATAGATATATTTTTATCAATTATTACAGAACCCTTAAGAACTAGACCTCCAATCCTAATTTTATTATTTATATTTTCAACCTCCCCATATTTCTCTCTTAGTTCGTTTGGAGTATAAAAATAAATAATATTTTCTTTTAGAGCCATTAAAACTAATTTAGTAGCTAATCCAAGAATAATTAAAATTAAGACCAAGATTAAAAGACGTTTATATTTAGGGTTCATTTAGCTCACTTTGAATCTTGCAGATTATTTAATTATCAGAATTTTTTAGTTTTTCTAATAAATTTTTTGCTTTTTTTGATTGGTAAATCGATCGAGTAAACAAAAAGCCTATACTTAAAAAAGTTAAAATATAGCTAGGTAATATATAGATATTATAACCTTCCATTATCCAAGATGTTAAATTCATTTTAAATCCAATCTATGAAATTTCTTTAAGATTTAATTTTAAAATAAGTGCTTCACATTTTTTCTCGATTAACTTTGTCTTAACATTAAGAATAATTAAATATATAGAAAAAAGACTAAATCCAATTATCATTAAAGTTAAGGGTAGTAACATCTGGTTGTCGATAGAAGGACCGTCAATCTTTAAAATACTTGAAGGTTGATGTAGTGTGTGCCACCAATCAACAGAAAATTTTATAATAGGTAGATTAATAATTCCAATTATAGCAAGCACAGAGGCAGATTTTGAGCCGTCAATTTTTCTTTCAAATGCATTGTACAATAAAATAAAGCCCAAGTAGAAAAAAAATAATATCAGCATTGAAGTCAACCTTGCATCCCACACCCACCAAGTTCCCCACATTGGTTTTCCCCACAAAGATCCTGTTATTAATGTCAACACACAGAATAAAGCGCCAATAGGAGCAATTGAGCTTGAAATTAAATCAGCTAATGGGTGCTTCCAAACCAAATAAAAAATACATGAAATAGCCAGACTTAAATATAAAAATGAAGCAAGCCAAGCTGACGGTACATGTACATACATTATTCTTACAGCGTCACCTTGTTGATAATCCTTAGGACTGTCAAAAAGACTGAAATATAAACCAAAAATAATGAATAATAATGACATTATCATCAACAAAGGCTGAAGTTTATTTGTAATTTTTTTAAACCTATTTGGGTTAGCTAGCCAATCAAACATTTATATAAACTTTCATATTATCAAAACAATGATAAATTTTTTCATAAGTTATTTTAATATACCTTTGTTACCTACCAATAGCTATTCTTACCAATAAAGCTGATATAAATGGTGACGTAACTAAGTATATAAGAGTGAACGCTATTAATAAAAATAAATTACCATATGGAGATTCATTTATTTTTATAGCTTCATTAACGCCAACTCCAAATATTAAAATAGGTGTCATTAGGGGGATGATCAATATAGGTAACAAAATATTTCCTCTTTTAGCTCCTAATATTAGCGCAGAACCATTTAACCCTATCAACGCAATTGCAAGACTTCCTGCAGAAATACTAATAATAAGCCAAGGAATATTTTTTAAATCCATATCTAGTAAAATTGCAAATATTGGTGAAATTATTATCAATGGCATTAACATAATTAACCAATACGATATACCCTTAGACAGCATGGCTATCTCAAGTGGAACAGAGCTTGTTGCTATTTGGTCTAACCACCCATTTTCAAAATCTTTTTGTAATAATTTTTCAAGAGAGGGTATTATTGCTAAAATTAAACCAACCCAAACCACAGCGTTAGATACAATATTTAATTTTTCTTGAATAGGACCAATACCTAATGGAAATAGTATAACTATCAAAACCATAAAACCAATGATTGAGATTAAATCAATTAATGAACGAAAGTTTGTTAATGTATCTCTTTTTATATGTGTAATGAATATATATGACCAGCTAGAGTAAATTGAATTCATGAGGCTCTCTGTTTTTTTAATTTATCTAAATCTAAAATATTAAACTCATCTTCAATAAAAGTTGAGTCATGACTAGCTATGATAATAGTTCCATTTTGTTTTAAAAACTTAATGATCAATTTCTTAAACAAAACCATGCTTGTTTTGTCCAATTCATTAGTTGGTTCATCTAAAATCCAGAAATCAACTGTACTAACAAATGAAAGATATAACCTAGATAAAGCAGCTCTTTTTTTAAGACCCTCAGAACATTGGGATATATATAGATCTGCAAACTTCTCCATACCAACACTTTTAAGAGAGTTTGTTAAACTTTCTTTATTTGGTGACCATCCTTTCATTGTTGCCCAAGCACGAAGGTTTTCAATTACTGTTAAATCGTTAGATAAACCATTTTTAGCATCTAAAAAAATTAATTTTCCAACCCATTCTTCATTATTTGCAAAAATATCTTTTTTATTTTTTTTTATTGATCCCTTTTCTAGAGGAGTAAATCCCACAATAGCTCTTAGTAAAGTGGATTTGCCAGAACCATTTTTGCCCCTTATAACAGTTGCAGACCCAGTTTTAATTACTGCGTTAAAATCAGAAAATACAATTTTGTTACCTCTTTGTATTTTTAAATCTTCAAGATAAAGCATTTGCTACCTAATAAAATATTGATTAATAACTTAGTTTTATACAATAATAATAGAAAAGTCTTGTAACTAAGATCGGTTTTTTTAATGTTATCTTTTTGTAATGAATATTTTTTTTAAATAGATATTAATATTTCAACAAAATTAATGGTGCCAAGCATGAATAAAGGACCTTTAGAAGGAATTAAAATTATTGATGCATCTTCTGTATTAATGGTTCCTTATTGTACAAAGTTGCTAGCTGACATGGGAGCAGAAATAATAAAAATTGAAGCTATTGACGGAGATATTACCAGACATATTGGTCCAAGTGTTAACAAGGGAATGGGTGCAGTTTTCTTAAATATAAATAGAAATAAAAAAAGTGTTTGTATCGACTTAAAATCTTCAGAGGGTCGATTAATTATGTATAAATTAATCAAGGTTTCAGACGTTTTTGTTTCTAATATTAGAAAAGATTCATTAACTAAAATTGGTTTAACTCACTCTCGTTTTAAAAAAATCAATCCTAAAATTATAACAGCAAATGCTGTAGGCTTTTCCTCTAAGGGGTCATATTCAGGCCTGCCAGCATTCGACGATACAATTCAAGCAATTAGTGGGATGGCTGCATATCAAGAAGTTTATTCGAATCAACCAAGTTATACTTCAGGAGCAACTGCTGACAAAGTAACTGGTCTTATGCTAGGGATGTCAATTATAAGCGCATTATTTCAAAGAGAAAAAAAAGGAGTTGGCACTCAATTAGAGGTCCCTATGATGGAGACTATGGTTGATTTTACACTTGTAGAACATTTATATGGTTACAACTTTATTCCTCCAAAAGCTCCTCCCATTTATCCAAGACAATCTTCACCAAATAGAAAGCCTTACAAAACCTTGGATGGTTATATAGCAGTAATGCCATATAGTGATGAACAATGGTTAAGATTTTTTAAATTAATAAAAAAAGAAAATATTTTCAAAGACCCAAAGTATTCTTCAGCGAAATCTAGAAATGAAAATGTTGATCAATTATATTTTATTATGTCCAAAGAATTAGAAAAAGAAAAAACAGAATACTGGATTAAAAATTTAAAACAAAATGATATACCAGCAATGAAGGTAAATTTTCCAGAAGATATTTTTGAGGATCAACATCTAAAGGAAACTAATTTTTTCAAAAAAAGTAAACATCCTACAGAAGGTGATTTATTGTATCCAAGCTTTCCAGTAGAATTTGATGAAGAAAGAAATGTTGACACATTACATGCGCCTACTCTTGGAGAAAATACAAAAGAAATACTACTTGATTTAGGATTTTCAGAATTTGAAATTAATACCTTAGTTACTAAAGGTATAATTAAGATATAAATAGATATAGGTTATATTATGATAATAAAAAATGTTGGATTTATTGGTCTTGGTGCTATGGGGTCCGTAATGGCACCTTTAATTGTGAAAGCAGGATATAATGTTTTTGGTTATGATATACACGTTAATATAGCTAAATCTTCTGGAATCAAACAGATCTTCAATATTAAGGAGTTTACTAATCTTGATGTAATAATTTTTATGCTACCTAATGGGAAAATAGTTGCTGATGTCACAGATGAATTATTAAAAAATAATGTTACATCAATTTTAATAGACATGTCTTCTAGTGATCCTCGAGATACAAAAGAGTTAGGTCAAAAATTAAAAATTAAAGATATTAAATTTTTAGATGCGCCTGTTTCAGGGGGTGTTTCAAGAGCTAAAATTGGTGAATTGATGATAATGGCAGGAGGTCATGAAGATCATATTGAAATCGTACAAGAATTATTATCTGTCATGGGAAAAGTACAGTTTGCAGGTCCACTAGGGTCTGGTCACGCTATAAAAGCTTTGAATAACTATGTATCAGCGGCAGGTTTAATTGCAAGTTTTGAAGCTTTAGCTACAGCTAGATCGTTTGGCATTAAGCCAGAAAATTTCTTAAAAATAATTAATGGAGCTACTGGGAAAAATAATACAACAGAAGTAAAATTGGACAAGTTTGTCATTTCAGAAAAGTTTAACTCAGGTTTTGCTCTTGATTTAATGGTTAAGGATGTATCGATTGCAGATAGTTTAATTAAAGATCTCTCGGCTGATAAACCTTTATCTGAGAATGTTTCAAGTTATCTTTCAAAATCATTAGAGAAACTCGGAGTAAACCCAGATCATACAGAAGTTTATAAAGTACTAAAAAAAACAACGTAAATTAATTTTATTTTTAGGTTAATTATTTTAATTCATCTGAAGTTGAGTGATTGTTGTTGTGCTTGTATTTAACTCTAGACTCATTCTAAACTCTATTAATGATGGCCCATTTACATCCATTGCCGCTTGTATAGCAGGTACTATTTCTTCAATTTTTTCAATGGTAAAACATTTTAAACCAAAACTTTCTCCATATTTAGCAAAGTCTGGATTAACTAAATTTGTTGCATAGTGATCTCTAGTAGGAAAGTGTACTTCTTGATGATAACGAATAGTTCCATAATGTTGATTGTTTGCAACTATAACTATCATCTTTGCATTCTTTGCTACTGCCGTAGCAAGTTCAGAACCAGTCATTAATGCTCCACCATCTCCAACTATAGAGAAAACTTGTCTATTAGGGAATCTAAGTGCAGCGGCAACGCCTGCAGGGATTCCCATTCCCATAGCACCAATCTCTGATCCAATTAATATCATGGAAGATCGAAAAGGAAACCTATGATGCATCCAACTTGTAAAGTTGCCAGCATCATTTGTTATAATAGAATTTTCAGGTGCAAGTTCACCAAGTGCATCAATTAAGTGTGCAAAATCAAGTCCGTCATTGGCATTTCTTGGAGGTTGAGTGGCATTGTTATTTAAATAACGATGATGACATAATTTAACCCATTCATCTCGCTCTTTATTGGTTTTCTTTTTTTCTATAGTAGATAATTGTTCCAAAAAATTTTTAGAATCTGCAACTATACCCATATCTGTTCTAAAAATTTTTCCCAGGGTGTTGGGATCTGGTATGACATGAATAAAAATTTGTTTTGATGAAGGGAATTTATAAGCCATATTTGGTACACCATTAAATCTATGGCCTACAACTAATACTACATCTGCTTCCAATGCATTTTTTCGTATAGGTTCTGGTGGTCTTAACCCTAATTCACCTGCATAGTGTGGATGATTGTGAGAAACAATATCCTGATGCTCGTATGTACATAAAACTGGTAAGTTATGGATTTCAGCGACTTTGCTAACGAGTTCTCTTGACTTAGTTGAAATATGAACTTGCCCTCCCACAACTAAAACAGGTTTTTTTGCATTTGATAAAATATTTGATACTTCGACAACTTTTTCAGGGAAAGCTAATGGCGGGTTTACTTTAATTTGTTTTACATCATCTACTTCAACTTTAGCTTCTAATACGTCGGTAGGTATTGCTATTACCACAGGACCTGGTATGCCACTTTCAGCAATATGAAAAGCTCTTGCTGTTATATTTGCAATTTCGCTTGGTGTGTTAATTTGCTCTACATGTTTCGCCATGTCAGAAAAGGTCTTGATAAAGTCCATCTCTTGCAGGTGCATTTTACCAGTACTAATTCTATTAACCTGTCCAATAAAAAGAACCATTGGAACTGCCCCTTGATGAGCAGAGTGAACAGATATGGAGGCGTTTGTTGCTCCTGGACCTCTGCTAACAAAGGCAACACCAGCTTTGCCTGTACACTTTGCATCAGCGACAGCCATAAAGCCGGCTCCACCTTCATGTCTACAAGTGACAACGTCAATCCCAGGAGAAGACAATAGCTCATCCATTACAGACAAGTATGATTCACCTGGTACACAAAAGAACCTATTAACACCATGATTTTTTAATGTTTTAACAAAAACCGAAGCAGCTTTCTTAGCCATTATTTTATTTACCTTATTTATATAGTTGTTTTTTTACCACCATCTAGATTAATTTCTGTCCCGGTTAGATGACGCATTTTTGGGTTACAGAGAAAATAAGTGAGCTCAGCAACTTCTTCAGGAGTTCCAAATCTATCCAATCCAATATTTTTTAAAGCTTTTGTTTCTGCCTCAGCAAAATTAATTCCTTCTCTGTCAGCAGTATTTTGAATAATAGTTATTAAGCGATCTGTTGATGTCATTCCAGGATTAATAGAGTTTACGTTAACACCGTCAATTATTCCTTTTTTAGATAGGGCCTTGGAAAAGTTTAAGAAAGCAGCATTAACTGCCCCTCCTACCATAAAAAATGGATCTGGTGAGTGGCTCATTGCTCCATTAATTGAAACTACCCATCCTTTGTTTTTAGAAAGAGTTGGCCAAAATGCCTTTGATAACCTAACTGCACTATAGAATTTGAGAGCAAAACCATCTTCAAAATCTTCAATTGGTTGTTTAAGAAAATCGCCACTTTTAGTTGCACCTGCACTAAATACTAAAGTATCAAAATCTTCGAAATCATTTTCAATACTATTTA
>CESM01031484.1_pt1 | contig 11281 bp, 11 predicted proteins | sample 361421 | NCBI WGS metagenome assembly CESM01 (sample SAMEA2622219, study PRJEB7988) | marine metagenome | isolation source: saline water (ENVO:00002010), including | reverse complement strand
TGTTCAATCTCACATCTCAAAACAAGATGAATTAATCAAAAAGGCTGAGCAGTTACTAGAAAATTATGAAGCTAAACTTAATGAGGCAAAAAATCAGGCGAATAAAATTGTTAACGAGGCAAAAGAAAGTGCCATGGTTGAGAGTGAAAAGTTAGTTAGAGCAACTGAGGAAAAAATTCAAAATGAGATTAAACAAACAGAGGAAAGAGTTAGTCAGGAGAAAAATTTAGCTCTAAGTGAGCTAAATTCTCAACTTAAAGAATCTGCCTCTAATTTCATCTCTAAAATAACTAATTTTGATAAGGATAATATAAAAATCTAAAATATGTTTGAAGATCCTAAATTTTGGCTTTTAATTTCATTTATCACTTTTGTTATACTTATGTACAAGCCTTTCAAAAGTATGATGATTGGTGGACTAGATGCAAAGATTGAAGAGATTAAGAATAACATTAACTCATCTATGAAGTCATTTAGTGATGCTGAAGTTAGACTAAAGGAAGCAGAACAACAAACAGCTGATCTTGATAATAAGATTGAGGAACTTTTATCCAGTGCCAAGTCTCAAGCAGAAATTGCTTCTAAAAGTATTGTTGAGAAAACCAGTCAATCTATTTCATCTAAAGAAAAAAATTCTTTAGAAAGAATAAAGCAAATTGAATTATCTGCTGTTCAATCTATTAAAAATCAAGCCTCAATTGAGCTCAATAACTTAATTAAAGAGTATTTAAATAATTTATCTGAAGATCAAAGAAGTGAGATACTTAATAAAAGTATTTCAGAATTTAAATCTCTTAATTAATTCAAGGATAAAAATATCTTTACCCCCTGATCATACTCAGACTTTTTTAACACTATTTTATCATTAAATTCTAAAGTTAATTTTTTATTTTCCTCAGTGCTTTTAGGTAAATCAAAAGACTTATTAAAACTATATTCAGATATTTTTTTTGACTCCTCCTTATTAGTTAGAAAAATCCATAAATCAACATTTGTTTTTATTGGCTCTATATTACTAGTACTAATATCTAACTGGTAATTAAAATCTATGATTACTTCATTCAACGCATCATCGCTAGAATAACAATTAATTGAATAATTTCTTTTAAGTGAAATATTAACTTTATCTTTCGTTAAGCTCTTTCCGGGAGCCAAAATTAATGATTTGGGGCAATCTAAATAAACCAAATTAGCTTTTTTAGATAGAGGATTATTAAAACTACATGAAGTTAAAATAGATAGTGATATAATTGCAAATATAAATAATTTGTACATTGTGATAGTTATTACTATTAAATTACAATGAAAGCACGAATTTTTTGAATTAAATTATTTTTATGGCTGTTTACACTAAAGTTACAATTGAGGATATATCTCATCTTTTTAAAGACATAGGTGAAATCCATTCAATAGATGGAATTACAGAAGGTGTAGAAAATACAAACTACCTTATAACACTTCAGAATAATAAAAGATTAATTTTTACTATCTTTGAAAAAAGGACAAAGGCAAGCGATCTACCTTTTTTTAACAATGCCATGTTAGAATTTAATAAATCAGGTATCAATTGTCCTTCAGCTGTAAACGTTGATAATAGAAATATTTTTGAAATAAAAAATAAACCATGTGCAATTTACTCATTTATTGATGGCAAACAGATAAAAAAACCTAATAGTAAAAATTTAGAGTCTCTTTCCAATTTTATATCTAGAATGCATGAAGTAGGCTTGAAATCTAAACTAAGAAGAGAAAACGACATGCTAGCTCCTACATGGAAATATATTATTAAAAAATTTAATGATTACGAAGGTAAGCATAAAGCTGAATTAGAATATGTAATTAATTTAATAAATATTACACAAGATAAATTTTCAAACGACTTAAGAACTGCTCTAATTCACGCTGATCTTTTTAAAGATAATATTTTTTTTAAAAATGATGAGGTTTGTGGCCTTATAGATTTTTTCTTTACCTGCAATGATAGTATTGTTTATGACTTTGCAACTCTTACAAATGCATGGTTTTTTGATTATCAAAATTTTGATGAGAAAGATTTTAGTCTATTTTTTAATAATTATTTTTTGCGAATAAAATGGAATGAGTTAGAAAAAAATAATTTTAATTTTTATTTAAAAATGAGTGCTATTCGGTTTTTCATGACAAGATTGCATGATAAATACTTTAATAATTCTGGTGAAGTCAATCATAAAGATCCTCTTGCTTTTTTTGAAATAATTAAATTTCATGAAAAAAATAATTTACAGGATTTCTTTTGATCGAAGTTTACATTGATGGCTCATGTCTTGGAAATCCTGGCAATGGTGGGTGGGCATTCTTAGTCATTAATAAAGGGTCAATCTCATCAAGGTCAGGATATTGCTTAGAAACAACTAATAATCAAATGGAGCTTACAGCTGCAATTAAAGCTATTGAATTTTTAATTAATTATGAAGAAATATTAATTTACACAGATAGCAGTTATGTAAAAAATGGAATTACTCTATGGATTGAAAATTGGAAAAAAAATAATTGGATGACAGCTTCAAAGAAAACTGTCAAAAACAAAGATCTTTGGTTGAGGTTAGACCAACTAAATTTATCAAAAAATGTTGAATGGCAGTGGGTAAAGGCACATAACACTAGTAAACATAACAACCAAGTTGACCAACTTGCAAGAAAAGCAGCAGAAACTTTAACTAAGTCTTCTTTTAATTAATTCAGCTGTTTCTAAATTCTGAATTGGTCCTATCGATGAAACAGTTAAATTTGACTTAATGAAATTTTTTCTAGCTTTTTCAAGGTCTTCCAATTGGACAGCATCAATTTTAGAGATAAATTCATCTGTTGTCCGAATTTTATTATGCATTAAATAACTAGTAGCATTAGATCTACACCTTGAAGAAATACTCTCTTCAGATTTTAAAATACCTACTTTAAACTTTGCTTTTGTTTTTATTAACTCTTCCTCAGTGAAACTATTTGCATCAATATTTAACTGGTCACAGAGTACTGGTATAAGTTCTTTTACTTCTTTGTGTCCAGTGCCCGCATAAACATAAAAAATACCAGAGTCTGAAAAAAAATCTCCACTACTATAAATGCTATATACTAAGCCTCTTTTTTCTCTAATTTCTTGGAAAAGTCTAGATGACATACCTGATCCTAGAAGCGCGGAATAGACTCTAGTGGCATAATAAAGATCAGAGTGAATATCAACACTTTCAAAACCTAATAATAGTTTAACTTGTTCAAGTTTTTTTTCTTCTCGATATTCTCCACCTTCATATATTGAAGGAGGGATATAATCATCATTACCTTGAGGTAGGTTTTGAAATTTATCTTCAATCAATTTAATTATTTTATCTTCTTTAAAATTTCCAGATACAGAAAAGACCATTTTTTTGGGATTGTAAAAACTTTTCATAAATCCTTCTACCTCATCTCTTGAAATAGATTTTATAATTTCGCTAGAACCTAAAATTGATCTTCCCATAGGTTGATTTGGATAAGCTAGTTCATCAAACTTATCTGTGACAATACTATCTGGTTCATCAGCATACATACCAATTTCTTGAAGAATGACACCCCTTTCCTTATCTAATTCTTTTGAGTCGAAAGTTGAATTTTGTAAAATATCACTAATGACATCTATAGATAAATCAACGTTTTCTTTTAAACCACTCATGTAATATGCGGTGGTTTCTCTAGATGTATAAGCATTATGAGAGTTGCCAACCATTTCTACTTCATTAGCAATATCTGTGGCCGACCTATTTACTGTGCCCTTAAAAGCCATATGTTCTAGAAGATGAGCCACTCCATTAATTTCTTTTCGCTCATTTCTGGCACCAACTTTATTCCACATACCTACACTTACAGTTTCTACAGTATTTACTAAATCAGTAATAAGTGTTATTCCGTTGTTTAGTTTGTGAATGTTAGGCATGATTTTGAATGTACTCCTTTAATAGTGTATAATTATTATCTAATACGGTAAAATCTTCATCTCGATCAAATTTTAAGTTTTTATTATACTTAATTTCTTGTTTCAAAGAGTGTTTAACAGTTTCTTGAAATTTTACAGGATGAGCGCATGCCAAACACATAGCATTTTTCATATTTAATTTTTCTGCACATGAGACTCCTACCGCTGTGTGAGGATCAATTAAAATATTAAAGTTATTGTAAATTTTCTTTATTTGTTCCTCTACTTCTTGGGAGTTAGCTGACATAGATTGAAAATTATTAGATAACTGCATATGAATTTTAGAATCAAGGCTTTGAAAATGGTCATTATTTGCCATTTTTTGATATAAATCATTAAGCTCATTAGGGTTTATAAATTCACCCAATAATCTTTCAAAATTGCTTGATATGGTAATGTCCATACTTGGGCTGTTAGTTTTAACAACTTTCATAAGTTTTAGATCATTATTTTTGATAACTCTATGAAGTATATTATTTTCATTAGTTGCAACTACTAATTCTCTCAAAGGAAAACCCATTTTTCTTAAAAGAAAAGCTGAGTATATATTTCCAAAATTTCCACTTGGTACAACAAAATTTTCAGTATTATGATTAAGATAGCACCAAGCATAATAGATAGATTGTGGAAGTACTCTGAACCAATTGATAGAATTTACAGCTGTTAAATTTAAATATTGATTTAAATTTTGATCATTAAAACTTTTTTTTACTAAACTTTGACAATCATCAAAACTCCCATTCAATGCAACGTTAAAAACATTATTAGCTCCACTTGTAGTCATTTGTTTTCTTTGAAAAAGAGAAGTAGAATTATGCGGGTGAAGTATAAATATTTTTATATTCTGTATACCTTTAAATGCATGAATGGCTGCAGAACCAGTGTCGCCGGAAGTTGCACCCACTATCACTAACTCTTGGTTCTTCTTTTTTAAATAATATTCATAAATTTTTGCCAATAGACACATCGCATAGTCTTTAAAAGCTAAAGTAGGCCCATGAAAAAGATTAAGTAATTGATTTTCACCAATTGATGAGACAGATACTATTCCATCATCAAAGTTTTTGTAAGCCTCACCTATAATTTCATTAATTTCTATATCAGAAAATAAGTCAGTCAAAAAAGGTCTAAGAATAAAATTAGCTATTTCATAATAGCTTAAACCCTTTAAAGATTTTATTTGATCTTGTGTAAAAGATGGTAATGACTCAGGAACAAATAAACCTCCATCTGGAGACAGGCCGTAATTAAGTACTTGCTCAGAAGTATAAATTTCCTGATTATTTCTTGTGCTTTTATATTTCATTTAATAAACCTATCTTTTAAATGTTTTGAGTAGTAAGAAGAGTTTAATTTTTCTCCAGAAATGTTTTGTAACATTTCGTCAGCAGAATACAAAGAGGCCTTTTGATGAATATTTGTATTTAGCCAATTTGCGATGTTTTTAATGTTACGTGATTCAGGTTTCTGTAAAAAATCATTATAAAATGGGCAATAATATTTAATTTGAGATGATATCATTGCACCCAAAGCATAAGTTGGAAAATATCCAAAAATACCTTCATACCAATGAATATCTTGTAAAACTCCATCAGTATCGTTGTGTAAATCGATATCTAGAAACTCCCTATACATTGAATTCCATAAATTCTGAATATCTTTAAATTTTATTTTTTCAGTGAAGATTACTTTTTCAATTTCATATCTTATATAAACATGAATAGGATAAGAAAACTCGTCAGAACTAACTCTTATTGGATTTAATCTGATAGTGTGATAGTGGTCTAAAAAAGATTTTAACATACAATCTTTATTGCTAAAAATTTCAGAAAATTTAGTGAAATATTTTTTTGTTTTAAATATATGATTTTCATAAAATAAAGACTGACTCTCATGAATGCTCAAACTTCTTGATTGCCCTATTGGCTCATAAAGAATATCACTAGGTCTGTTTTGCTCATAAACTCCATGACCTGTTTCATGAAAAAGTGCAGCTAATGTTTCTAAAATATTATTTTCAAATCTAGTTGTTATTCGAATATCATTATTAGCTCCTCCACAGAAAGGATGATGTGATTGGTCTATTCGACCTCGAGTAAAATCAAAATTGAGTTCTGCCAATTTATTTTTAGTTTGTTTTAAAATCTCATTTTCAGAAGTTGACAAGTGACAAACCGAAGGATCTTTTATCTTATTTGAAGCTAAATAGTGTGGGATTATTTCTAATTTGATAATATTAAAAATTTCATCAATTTGAGAGGAATTATAATCTATATCATATTTAGAAATTAAAGAATCATAAGGTGATAATTTGGTTACCTGAGCTAATTGTGAAGCTTCCTCATGAACTAAACTTAAAAGATCATTGAATTCATTTTCTATAACAGATACATCATTTTTTTGACGAGCATCTCTCCATAAATGCTCACATTTTAGTTTTTGTTTAATGAGTTTTTCCTTTAAAATTGGATCGACTGAATTTTCCCTGATAATAATATTATTCATTAAATTCAAATTTTTATGATCTAACTCTGACAGTTTTAAATTTTTAGATTTAGATAATTCCTCTAAGACCTCAGATTCTCTAAAAATTTTGTCCGTGTAATGTGATAAAATTGACATCTGCTCGGTCCTAGAGCTAATGCTATTTGTAGGTAAATTTGTTGCGTTATCCCAAAAGAGAATTCCACTAATGTCATTTAGAATATAGTAGTTTCTGAAATATTTTTTTAATTTATCCATTTTTCTTTCTAATTATCATCAACATTACAATACTCGACAAACTTAATAAAAACCAAGTTATTGCATAATTTAGATGATTATTTCTCAAATAAGCAGAAGGATTTACATCAAATTTTATTAATGGATCTAATAAAACAAAATAATATTTGGAGGAGAATGTTTCATTAAAAAATGATTGTAAATCATTTTTATTTACAGAAAACCAAATATTTTCATCTAGATCATTTTTAGGAACGAATGGGGGTTTTTGAGAATTAAAATTTCTAATGTAAGTACGAACTTCATCAATTCTATGAAAAGAATTAATTAAGCTAGATATATTATTATTCTCTTTGTCTTGGACCCATCCCAAATTAAGGACACTGAACACCCTGCCATCTAATTTTAAAGGTAATAAGGCATGATAACCAATTTTATTTTTAAATGTTTTTGACTCAATAAAAATTGGATTATTAACTACACTAAATGTTTTATCTAATAAAACAGATGTTAATTCCTCATATTTAACTTGTTCATTGAAATATTTTGGATTTTCAATTGAGGAGCTTATATTTTCAATCAAATCATTTTTCCAATTTAAACGGTATAACTGCCAAATTCCTAAAGTAAAAGTAAGAGTTGTAATAAAGAGAAACAACAAAGTAATAGATTTGTGTTTCATTTATGATTTATATTTTGATAAAAATAGATTTAGTAGAGATGATAAAATTATCTTCCCCACCAGTAGATAGCAACGTACAAAAATAACCACACAACATCAACAAAATGCCAATACCATGCAGCTGCCTCAAATCCAAAATGCCTTTCCACAGTAAGATGTCCTTTTCTTGCTCTTAATAAACAGACTAGTAAAAAGAGCGTTCCAACAAGAACATGAAAACCGTGAAACCCAGTAGCCATATAAAATGTTGAAGGATAAATCCCATCAGTAAAACCAAAGTGAGCATGTTGATATTCATATATTTGAAGACAAGTAAAAATTGCACCAAGAAATACAGTTAAATAAAGACCTTGAAGAGCTTCATCGTTATGTCCTTCACGAACAGCGTGGTGAGCCCATGTACAGGTAGTGCCAGAAAGTAAAAGTATTAATGTATTTAAATAAGGGATATCAAGAGGATCAAAAGTTTCTATACCTTCAGGAGGCCAAATACCTATTCCAAGAGTACCTGAAAATACATCTTTGTAGTCTTCAATAAATGCTTTTGGTAGAAGACTGGCATCAAAAAATGCCCAAAAGAAAGCAACAAAAAACATTACTTCTGAAGTTATGAATAAAGCCATTCCCCATCTAAGACCTATCTCGGTAACAGAGTTGTGAACTTTAAGAAAAGTGCTTTCTTTAATTATATCTCTCCACCACATGAAAAATGTGAATAAGATAAGTGTAAATCCAACAATTAATGGCCACCACATTTCATAATGCATATATAGAATAGCCCCAGATACTAAAAATAAAGCAGAAAAAGCACCAACTAATGGCCAAGGACTTGGGTTAACTAAATGAAATTGATGTTTTTTTTCTGAGTCTTTAAATACTAAATCAACCATTATCTATATTTCATCCTTTTTTCTCAAAAAAGGTATATGACAAAGTGACATTCTTTACCCTTCTAGCTTCAGGATCATCAAGGATTAAAGGGTCAATATAGAATGTAACAGGAAATTCGACTGTCTCTTTGGGAAGAATTGTTTGGTCTAAAAAACAAAAACATTCAATTTTCATTAAATAAGGCCCTATTTTAGGAGGTAGAACATTGAATACTGAAGTGCCTGTTGTTTCATTCGGAGTATTATTTTTTGCTTTAAAAACAACATCATATTTAATTCCCTCTGATATTTGCATTTTATCAGGTGCCTCAAAGATCCAATCAAGATTATTATCTACCTGAGAGGTAAATATTACATTTAAGTCAAGTTGACTATCAGAGATATCAGCATTTTGCTCAAAGGTATTAGATTGATCATTAAAACCTTGAAAGCCAGTTATACTGCAAAAGATTTTATATAAAGGGACTGAAAAAATAACTAAACCAGACATAAAAAATAAGACACTAATAAGTATAGCTACTGTTTTAAATTTATTATTAAAAGTCAAATACCAGATTTTATTCTATGAATTGTGATGAAATAAAAAGCTATAACGAAACAGCATAATATAAAAAGAATAAGATAGTTTTTTTTCTTTTTATTCATAATATAAAATTATCAACTACAGCAAATAAAAATATCAAAAATAAATATATTATTGAGTATCCAAATAATTTGATTGAGTCTTTTTTTAAGTTATTAGAAAAATTTACTTGATACAATTTGAAAATAAAAATTCCATTTAAAATATTTGAACTTATAAAAAAAATCCATCCGGATAAGCTTAAGAAAAACAAGAAGTTTACAGATAATACCATGAATGCTGTATAGATGTTCATCATCAAAATTGTTTTTTTAATACCGTATTTAACAGGATACATGGGGACCTCAGCATTAGAATAATCTTGATTTCGATATATTGCTAAAGCCCACGAATGAGGAGGGGTCCATAAAAAAATTATTAAGCATAAAATTATAGGATATAAAATCATCTCATTAGAAATACTAATCCATGCAATTACCGGGGGTAAGGCGCCCGCTAATCCACCTATAACAATATTTTGTGCAGTTTTATGTTTTAATATCATTGTGTAAAACACAGAGTAATAAAGAATTGTAAAAGCTAATAGCAAAGCTGCTTGAATATTTGTGAAGAAAAATAGAGAAACAACTGACATAAATGAGAAAACTAAACCTACAGCTAAAGCTGTATTTGCAGATATATTCCCTGATGGAATTGGTCTAAATTTTGTTCTTTCCATCTTTGAATCAATGATTCTATCATGCCACATATTTAATATAGCCGATCCTGATGCTCCTATTGCAATTAGCAATAATGACATTCCTTTAATGAAAAGACTTTTATCAGAGGGAGCAATTAACATTGAGCAAAGAGCAGTAAAAATAACGAGAGAAATTACTCCTGGTTTGATTAAAACATAGATTTGCTTTAGAAAGCCAACTAAAGAAAAAACTAAAATTCCAAAACTACCAGTGAGGGTATTTTCTTGGTTATTCTTATCGAGAGACAAGATTGATTACTCTTTTACTTCAGGTAGTGTTTCAAATTGATGGTAAGGTGGAGGTGAAGGCAATGTCCATTCAAGGGTTTTGGCACCCTCTCCCCACGGATTGGCTTCTGCTTTCTTACCTTTAAATAAAGCAAAAGTCATTACCACTATAAACAAAATAAAAGAACCAAAGGACAAATATGAACCAATGGAAGAAATTGCATTCCATCCAGCATATGCATCAGGATAATCAGGAATTCTTCTTGGCATTCCTGCTAAGCCTAAAAAATGTTGAGGAAAAAATGTTAAATTGACACCTAAGAAAAATAACCAGAAATGTAATTTACCAAAGAACTCAGAGTAATTTTTACCAGTCATTTTACTAAACCAATAATACATACCTGCAAATATTCCAAACACAGCGCCCATACTTAAAACATAATGAAAGTGAGCCACAACATAATAAGTGTCATGTAAAACAACATCCACACCTGCATTGGCAAGTATTACGCCTGTTACTCCACCCAAAGTGAAAAGAAAAATAAAACCTAAAGCAAATAACATCGGTGTAGTAAATGTAATGGAACCGCCCCACATTGTTGCAATCCAACTAAATATCTTAACACCTGTAGGGACTGCGATAACTATCGTGGCTAACATAAAATAGGCTCTAACATTTGCACTAAATCCTACTGTGTACATATGATGAGCCCAAACAACAAATCCTATGAACCCAATAGCAACCATCGCATAAGCCATACCAAGGTATCCAAAAACAGGTTTTTTTGAGAATGTAGAAACAATGTGCGAAACAATACCAAAAGCTGGTAGTATCATTATGTAGACCTCAGGGTGTCCAAAAAACCAGAAAAGATGCTGGAATAACACAGGATCTCCTCCACCTGCTGGATCGAAGAAAGTAGTTCCAAAATTTCTATCTGTTAATAACATAGTAATAGCACCACCAAGAACGGGTACTGCAAGAAGCAATAGAAATGCTGTAACTAACATTGCCCAAGCAAATAAAGGCATTTTATGAAGAGTCATTCCTGGAACTCTCATATTAAGAATAGTTGTAATGAAATTCACAGCTCCTAGGATTGAAGATGCACCAGCTAGATGCAATGAAAATATAGCCATATCAACAGCTGGTGAGCTATGACCTGTAATTGAGCTAAGGGGCGGATAAATAGTCCATCCTGTTCCAGCTCCAGTTCCCACAAACATTGAACCCACTATCAAAAGTAAAGACGGGATTAATAACCAAAAACTAATATTATTTAAACGAGGAAAGGCCATATCGGGAGCGCCAATCATCAAAGGTACGAACCAATTACCAAAACCTCCTATGAGAGCAGGCATTACCACGAAAAAAATCATTAAAAGCCCATGCGCTGAAATAATAACATTCCACATTTGCCCATCCGCAACCACATCAATTCCAGGATCTGCT
>CESM01530084.1_pt1 | contig 11299 bp, 6 predicted proteins | sample 361421 | NCBI WGS metagenome assembly CESM01 (sample SAMEA2622219, study PRJEB7988) | marine metagenome | isolation source: saline water (ENVO:00002010), including | reverse complement strand
TGAAGACGTGACCGCAATAATTAATTTACTGTATAATGATAATCAACATTACATAATGGATAGGTTATCTACTTATACTAGAAGGGCTTTAACATTATCTGTTTCTGATATAGGATGTAAGGATATAGATAAGAATATAAGATGTAATACTTTTGGTTTGACTCTTAATCCTAGCCCATTTATTAATGACTTTACATTTGAAATGACAGAAGATAGAAATATTCAATATCATTATTCAAATAAATCCATGGATTTTTTCAGTTCTGGTAGTCTTAATCCAGCACAATACATTTTATATGGTTCTAAAGTGACTATTCCACATCATTTTATAGAATTTAAGATACCTATTATTCAAAAAAAAGATTTATCTAATAACGGTAAGAAAGTATATAATATGATTGAAGATATAGCCAATGAAAGATTGATTAAAAATAACACCGGAAAAATTGGTTTTTCAAAAAAATATGTTTTCCCAAATGTAAAACTACCCATGTAAAACACTTAAACTTATAATATTAACTATTTATATACAAATACTATTTATAGTACAAATATTAACTATTTATATACAAATACTATTTATATAAAAATTATTTATATGAAAATAAATTGTTTTTTTATTTTATTATTTTTTTTATCTTAAATATTACTCTTTTCTTTACTAATAATAGTTAATTCATCCATTAATTCTGAAATACCTATTTTACGCAAAGATGGGTCATTACCAATATAACCTATTTCTTCTTCCACAATAGTGGGACATAAACTATTTTTTATTTTAATCACCATTTTTTTTAAATGATTAAATACCATTTTACTGTGATTCCAAATATCCATATATTCCCCAATTTGTTTTTTGGTTTCATCTCCTAGTAAACTGGTCACAATTTGATAATTACCAACTACTAAAGTACTAATAAAAATAGTGAACATAATCATCTCAAAAGCTACTTTATTATAAGCATCTTGAGTATCAATTCTAACTTCTAGAATTAGAGCGCAAAACAATAGTAAAAACAATTCTATTCCAGATAACATAGCTAACCAAGCATCATTTGAATTTTTAAGAGGTTGATTATAAGTAATATACATCAAATAGGCAAATAAAATTAAAATGGCTAACATAACCCGAGTTGGAGATTCATCAAGATAAATAACACTAGCTGATAAAATAGTTTTCTTAGTTAATTCTAATATTTCAAACCACCACAAATTTTCTTTATAACCTAAATATAAAAATCCATATTTATAGGCTACTTTCTTTTTACGAAGTATTTTTTTGGTTTTATAATATTTTAGAATTCTATAAAAATACAAAGGTATCCCAATAGTATAAATAAAAAAAAATATACCTGCTGTAATAGCATAAGGATTCCATTCAGCAGTAAAACATTCTCTAGTTAAATCAGCATCTAAATACCATTTATCATCTACTTGACGACATTTAAATATCTTTAGAATAGAATTACATATACCTGGATATAATAAAAAAGTCATCAGAACAAGAAAATAAATTAACCTATCTCTCATCCGTTTATAAAATTTTTGTGATTTGTTTTTATTTTTATAATATAACTTGGTAAAACCATAAGTAATATAAGATATTAATAAAATACCGGGTAAGGAAACAATATGCATAATAAAATTATGATAATATGTAAAGTTAGTAGCACATTTATAACTTTCTCCATTTAAATCTAATACATCCAAATTAATAGCATTAAATACTTCCATCACTTGTTTCATAAAATCTGGCCATTTAATATTTAAATTACTACTTAAAATAGTAATAATTTGAACATAACTTATAAGAATTTTAATTTTCTGCTGAATGTTTTTCTGTAAATCACTTATAAATACTAGAGTTGAATTTTTATTGTTTTTTTTTTCTTTTTCTAAGTCTTTTTTTTCTGATAAATTACTACAAATACTAATCATACTACATTGACTTTTTAAACCAGAACTACAAGATACCTTATGTATTTCTGAATAGGATAATTCCCTCTCTAAATAGGATAATTCTCTTTCCAAATTACTTATAGAAATTAAAGAACTTACAGAGTTATTTGACGATGAGAAATTGGAAATAGAATCAGAAGATCTAGTAATAGAATCAGAAGAATTGGAAACAGAATAATTAGAAATAGAATCAGAAGAATTTGTAATAGAATCAGAAGAATTTGTAATAGAATCAGAAGAATTAGTAGATGGAGAAGAAGGATTTTCTTCATCTTTTAGGTTAGCACTTGGAACATATTCTTTTTCCGATAATTTATTACTTGCTTTGTTCAAATATTTATTACCATATAAAAGTGTTAATAAAATAATTCCAACAAAAGAGGATAATATAATTAAGATAATTACTGCTATTATTGCTCTCTCTTTATCATAATCTCCTTTTTCAGGACATGGCTGACATATGCCATTAGCATCTTTATTATAATTAGGTAAGCAATGATGACATAAAACTCCAGTATGATATGTTAAACAGGGATTGGTATTATTTTCTATTGATGTTACCGGACAATATTCCTCTTTAAAACATTTATAAAACTGATTACTATTTCGACTAGATCTCCAATAACCTAAACCATTTTTTAAAGTATATAAATGATTTCCAATAGAAGAACAATCATATAACACATTGTCATAATAATCAGTATTTTGACATTCATGACAAGCATTTTCATAATAATAGTAATTTTCTTTACATAAACATTGAAGTCTATCTGGTGAAGAGACTGAATTATCTGGACATTTAAAGCAATCTTTTTTTCCAACTTCATTATTATAAGTTCCATCAGCACATAAATCACAAAATATATCTGTTGCCTTGTCTTTATAATAACCGGGCAAACATTGATGACATTGGTTTTCTAATACATAAGTTCCAAGGGGACAATTTAAACATTCCGTACTGTTTTGATAAATTGTATATTCATTTTGTTCGCATTTATCACAACGCAAACTAGATTCATCTTTTTTATATGCTCTTTCTCCACATTGCTGACACCCAGTAGAACTATTAACAGAATAATATCCAAGATTACAAAATTGACATTTACTAGAACCATCTTTAAATGTGACTTTACCTTCTGGACAGGGCAGACAAGATATATCACCTACAACTGATTTATAATAACCTCGACTACATGGAGTACAATCACCTCCCTTTAATTGATAACCAGGAACACATTCAGTATAAGAAATATAATTTTTACCATCACTGATATCCCCATCATATTGAATCATATATATTACAATTTCCTGCCCTCTAGCTCCTTGTAGAATACAAGACGCATTTCCGTGTGAATAATGAGAAACATTAGAACAAATTTGTTCTCCAACCAAAATTAAAGATTCATTTCTACCAAAATTTTCACCAAAAATATTTATTTTAAATTGACCACTATTTGGACAATTTTCTGTTCTTGGATAATCATTATCACATCCAGATACTGAAATAATAGTAGGTTTTTCATAAGAAAGTAAAGTGCGTTCTTCACTTCTAGTTTCATATTGAATATAAACCTCTAAATTACTCCCGGTTCCTTCTGGCAATACTGTTATAAGTTTAGTAGAAGATAATCTTGTAATATGCCGTGTGTAATTACTACCAAAATATAAAGTTGGATTACTATAACCAAGTAAAAAATTTTCTCCTTCAATAATTAAATTATTTCCACCCTTAGTAGGACATTTAATAGTTTTATTTTCATCATCATTACATCCAGATACCTTATAAATTTTAGGCTTAACTACTTGTATTTGTAAAAAACTATTACCCCATTCATTATTTATATTATAACATAAGTAATAACTTTCTTCTACCCCTAATTTTTCTTGAAAATATACTTTATTACTAATAATATTATGACTAGATGATATTTTATTGGCAGGACAGTCTTCTGATATTGATAATCCAATTAAAGCAGGACTATCAGTAGGATATCTAGAATAATTTCTTACTAATGTTAGTTGGATAAATGACCCAGCATAAATAATAGTTGGAGAAATTGTTGCTATTGTTTCTACAGATATGTTTTTATTTTGATAGTAGTGTTCAAAACATAAATGATATTCACGTAATTCATTAAATTGAACTGTTGATAATGATTGATAAGTTTCACAAAAATTAGTGCTAATAGAAATTGTTAATCCTATCCTTGTTTGAACTATAATGTTTGGACGAGAATTTAAAGAAATAATATTATGAGATACAGAAGTAATTTGATTGCTTATTTGTGTTCCATGGGCTTCAATATCTCTTACCATAATATTAATCATATTATTTTCTTGATTTACGATCCTAAGTTGAATATATCTACCACCATTATAAGATAAATGGTTCATATTACATAATTCAATAAAGTCATCCATTGCATCTACCATTTCACTACCCCCATAAAAACTATCATATGATATATTATTTATTTTTTCATAATTATATATGTAGTCTTTTCCATCTAGACTAGTAAATACTTGAAAATAACTAGGAATTGTAAGCCAATAAATATCAAAACTATCAATACAATAAATTTCTTTTAGGTCATAGGTAATTGTAGCATTACTTTTTGGCATAATAGTTCCAGTTTCATAAAAAGTATTACCATTTTCATCATTTAGATACTGCACACCATGAATAGGATTACTAGCTATATGAGATACATTAGCTATTTTTCCTAATAAAATATTTTGTGCGGAGACATATGAAGAGATTAATAATGTAGCAATTAATACCGGAATTATTAAAAATTTTTTAAAAGATAAAGTAAATACATTTTTTAACATTTTTTTATTAAATATTTTTTGTATGTATTTTAAAATAATTAAGTAATTTAGATAAAGTAAGTCTTATATTGTAAAATTATAAAAAAAAGAAAGGGAATTATTATTTAATAAATAATAAATCGGTCCCGGGAGGTTTCGAACCTCCGACCTTGCGGTGACTAATGTCATAACAGCCGCACGCTCTAACCAACTGAGCTACGAGACCTTGGAATGTCCGCTAGAGGGACAGGAAGCAATAGAATTTATCCATGGCTTGATAGAGTTCTAACGAAGAATATAACCTTGTGCAAACAACAAGTTAATTATATTCTTTTCTTCGTATATATGTATAAAATAAATGTTTTAAATTAAAATATTTATTATGATATTTAATTTACAATTTAAAAAATATAATAATTTGGGTTTTTGTTTTTGTTTTTGTTTCGGTTTTTGTTTTTGTTTTTTAAAATTGATTTCTAAATTATTATAAAATATAGTTATCATATTATTTTAATTCAACTGAATATTTTAAAAATTAATCAAATTTTTATTCAACAATGAAAGATAATATTCAAAGTAATAATCAACTACAAATATACCATGATGAACTATATTTAAAAATTCAAGGTATAAAGATATTTTGTATGATAATACAGAATGATAAAAAATATTATGACTATAAATTTAGGAACAGTGAATGTATTAATTTTTGGTCTAAATTTCATTTACTTTGCCATTTTATTAATAATGATGTAAATAAATTTAATAAAACGTTATCTAGTAATAAAAAAACAAAATCTAAATTGATAGTATTAAATGATTTATCTTATGAAATAAATGTATGTTCTTCTGCCTTAAAGAAATTTAAAAAATTTAATATTAAGAAAAATATAGATATGCATCTAAAGAGAAGAGTTTATTTTAAATATTGTATTAATGATTATTTAGCGGGTGGTGATATTCAGTTAATACATCCATTAACTACTGAAAGATGTGAAGTTAGTTACCATAATGGACATCATCATATATTTATATTTGAAGGTAAAAATATAGAAGAATCTCAAATTACATTAGATGATGAATACCAATTTACCATAAATTTTGAAGCAAATACCGCAGATTTTTATAAAGTATCAATATTATATATTTATAAATATCTTAATAAAGGCTATATTCCTACTATTCTAAGAAATGAAAGATTAATGGGTTTTGACCATTTTTGTAGTCATAGACCTTTAAAAGAAATATTAAAGGGTGATAAAGTATGTATTTTTAATATAGAATCTAAAATTGAAAATTAAAATACATGTAACAAATTTTTGAAGATACAAATTTTAAAAATGTAATATAAAATATTTATTAAAAAGTAAAAAAAAATATTTATACTATTTTTTTTGTTATTTTTCAATTAAATCTATTTTCTAATTAATTAAGTCAAACAAGAATCGAACGCCAACACCACTAGCCTCTTTTTGATTATATTTTTTGCTAGTTTGTTTCCATGCTGGACCCGCAATATCTAGATGTGCCCACACAGTATCTTTACTGATAAATTGTGATAAAAATATTCCTGAAGTAATAAGTCCAGAGGAACAGTTTCTAGCAATATTAGCTATATCTGCTGTATTGGATTCTAAATATTTTTCAAACTTAGGCATATAAGGGGTTTCTACCATTTTTTCTTGAATGAAATCTCCACTGGCTGTTATTTGTTCCGCAAAATCTTTATGGCGGGTCATGACATTAGAAAAGTTTCCACAAGAAAAATTATCTTGAGCACCAGTTAAAGTAGCCAGGTCAATCATTTTAGCATTAGGATATTTTTCTTCCGCGTAGCTTAAAGCATCAGCTAGTAATAATCTTCCTTCCGCATCAGTGTTCAAAATTTCTACTGTTTTACCACTATAACTTTTAATTATATCTCCCGGTAAAGTAGCCCCTGGTCCTATATTATTTTCAGCTAATGGAACTAAAGCTACAACAGATTCCTTACCCTTTGTTTTAGCATGACCAAGAATAAAAGAAGAGACTACCGCTGCCCCAGACATATCATACTTCATCTCATTTAAATTTTTACTTCTTTTTAAACTAATACCTCCGGTATCAAATGTGACTCCCTTTCCAAGTAAAACATAATCCGGGTTTTCCTTGCTTTTTGTAGAGGATATATCACTCTTAGATTTCTTTTTAGATTTTTTAGATTTCCTACCACCTTCTTGATTATTATTATTTTCATTTTTACTTCTTTTTTTACTTTTCTTACTTGATTTTGTACTTGAATTTGGAAAATATTTAATGATTAAAAAGTGAGATTGATAATCGGGACGACTTCCATTACCTACACTTACCATTAAATTCATTCCCATTTTCTTTAGTTGTGCAGTATTAATTACTTCTAATGAAACAGGAACTTTATGAAAAGATACAAAACCTTTTATAGTATCTATAAAGTTTTTAGGAGATAGAGAGGACCCTGGTTCATTGCTTAAATCTCGTGCTAAATATACAGATTTTATTTTGATTAATAGATCTTTAGTTTCTTGGTCTATTTCTTTAATTTTACTAGCATTATTATCTGGAAAAACTAGATGTAAGTCACTTAATTTATTTTTACTATTTTCTGTATCATCTTTATCTTTTTTATTTTCTTCTTTATCTTTATTACTAGATTTAGACGATTTAAGTGCTTTTTTAGTTTTATATTTATCGAAAGAATACATTGCTAATAGAAATCCTTCTAAAAATGCGATATTTATCATACCATTCATTTTATTATGGTAATGACTCATCATCGCAACATTAGCTGCTAGTAACTTATTAGCCTGGCATTCTTTATAAGTTTCGGCTCCCCTATTTCTAATATGATCTAATATAGCACCAAATTTTTCATTTTTTAGTTTATTAGGTGTTTCATATTTTTTATTAGAAGTTCCCTCTTTTTTACTAGAAGTTCCCTCTTTTTTACTAGAAGTTCCCTCTTTTTTACCAGAAACTTTGACTAGTGATTTTAATTGACTAGCGTCTTCTTTTTTAAAATCAATCGTAGATAATAGCAAATGATAAGTTTCTCCTTTTAATTCAATAAATAAGGACGTTGATAAATTACTAGTTGGTTTAATTTGTTTTTCTAAATCCTGTATCATTTTTTTATTACTCTTAGAATCTTGAAGATTCAAAAATTTTTTTAAATAAGGTAGCATATTTTCTTTTTCTATCAAAGGTATTATTGTGGTTTTATATTTACTATTAAGTTTTGCACTACATTGTAAATTTATTTTCATAATTATTATAATCTAGTTATTAACTGTTACTATTACTTAAGAATTTTTATAATGTAATTAAAATATTAAATAAGAAATTAAATAAAAAATAAATAAAAAATAATTATAATGTTAAAATATTTTATATAATTTAACCTTAATAAACCTCAATAAACCTTAATAATTTTACCAATTCCTTTACAATTTCCTTCTCTAAAAATAATAGTGCCTCCAGTTTCTACATATTCTGGATGATAGCAAAATCTAAAAGATACTCTAGCAGTATCTCCCAATCGAATATATTCTTTATCCATCTTTACAATTTGAGCACATTGAGTGACATTATCACAATGCACTGTAGGTTGATAATTTACTTTAATTGTAGTTGGGTGTTGTAATATTTTAATAAAAGCGTCAAATTGTCTAGTTAATGTTGCTTTTTTTTCAGATAAAATTCTAGCTCCTCGTTTTATATGACCCCGTTTAATAACCTCTTTATTACTTACTGACTTAATGGCAAAGCATCCTCCCTGACCAGCATATAAAGTATTAATATTTTGTCTAAAATTATTATGAATTGACTTAATGGTTATTTTAATGAATCTTTTAAATATAGGTCCAATAGTTAAAACATCCCCTTTTTTTACGATTCCTTTTGCTAAAATACCACTAACTACGATTCCTACTCCTTTAATATGATAAACGCAATCTACTATAAAATTAGGTTCTTCGGGTAAATATTGATGGTATTGATTAAAAGCATTTAGATTAGATAAATAATATTTTAGTAATTCAACTCCTTCTCCAGTGACACTAGAAGAAGCAAAAATTGGAATAGAAATTACTTGTTTATTTTTATATTCCTCAAAAATGGGGATTAAATCTAGTTGGTTTTTTACCATTACTAATTTACGTTTTTTAGATATTTTTTTGAAAGTTGCGTATATATTTTTTATTGTATTTTGAGTGACATTTTCTGGTGACATATCTATTTTAGAAAGAATAATAAAAATTGGTAATCGTAATCCCATTGCTAGACTAATATGTTCTTTAGTCATCATTAGAACCCCCATATTAGCAGCTACAACAATTCCAGCGTAATCTACTAAACATCTTTTCATTCCAGTAATTGTTGTTTTTAAATATTTTTCGTGCCCGGCTAAATCTACCAATGAAACAATACTTTTTAAAACTTCATTATCATCGTGATATTTAATATGATGTTGTGAAATACAGGATGTTCTTCCAGATTCTTGTTCATGAACATGTTTTAAAATTAAGGAACGAGCACTCCCACGACCATTATCTAAAACATTCTTAGTTAAAACTCCAGTTATTGTGCTTTTCCCACTATCAACACTACCAATAATACCTACCCTAATTTCAGAAACATATTGAAGATCATTAAAAGTATTATTAAAAGTATTATTAATATTTAAATGCTTTATATCTTCAGAAACTAACTTTAAATCCGGAGCTTTAAAATTATTTTCTACATTACTCATTTTAAATTTAATTTTTTTTTTTAAATAATTATGAATTATGTGACACTATTTAGAATTATAAATAAATTAATATGAATTATATTTATATTTATTTTTTATTTTATAATAATTAATAACAATTAATTAAAAATTAATATCTGTAATATAATTATAAAATAAATTTTTATTATGGGTGTTAGAAAACATTCTAAAAAGAATTCTAGAAGGAATAGAAGAGGAAAAAGACAATCTGGGGGTAAAAATAAATCTAAGTCCGCTTTCAGTAATTATCTTGATAATTTAGCTAAATCTCTTGATGTCAAAAAAGGAGGAGCCTACAGTGTAGATGTTGAAAATATGATTGCTGGACGTCCTGTTTATAAAAGTTATGAAGATTGTGCACCTCCCGTTGTCCTTGGTGGAAAATTAGTTGATAAACCATGTGGAACTGGCTGCAACTTAACTGGTGGTAAAAGAAAAAGTAGTGGTAAAAGGAGTAAGAAGAGTAAAAAGCTTTCTAGAAGAAATCGTAAAAGAAATGGAAAAACTAAACATAAGCGTGGTGGCGCTAAAATCCAAAGAAAAAGCAGACGTAAATCCGCTAAGTCTGTTAATAAAATGCGCCGCAAGAAAAAAACACAAAGCGCAGGTGGTAGATTAGCTCCTAATAAATATCCATTTAAGGGGGAAGATAATGTTATGACTCATGATATGACGAAGCGTGAATTTGGATGTCGCCAACCTAAATGGAATCCTAAATGTGTTTAATTAATAATTTTAAATTTTATGAATTAATATTTTATGAATTATTATTTTATGAATTTATATCCTATGAATTAATATTTTATAAATTTAGTTTTATATTTTTAAGTTTTGTCTTTTCTTTTTTATTATCTATTAAAATTATAAAGTTATTCAAAAATGCTTGGCGTTCCAATGATGCCTATTTTAAGTTTGATTGGGAGTGTATTCTCTTTTGTATTTAGATTAATATATTATATTTTAATTATAATTTTACCTACTCTAATACAATATGTAGGAGTACCTTTATTTTTATTTGGATGTTTAACTGGATTTGGAGTATCAGGGGCTGTATTACTTGTTATCATAGCCTTTTTTGTTATATATTATAACTATTTAAAAAGAGTTAAAAATATAAATCCTTATGAAAAAGCAAAAGAAAAATTAGAAGAAACATAAAATATTAAAAAATAATTAATATTTATTTTTATTTTTAAAATTTTTTAAAATATTAATAATTATATCTCAATTTAAAAATTGATTTTATAATTTTTATAATACTTATTCAAACTTAATATTTGATAATAACAATATTTAAACTAGAACAAATTATAATTAACTAAGAAATAATAAATTATAATCAAATTTATAATATAATGGATGAACCCTATGTAGTTAAAGTATTATTTCAGATTAATGAACTTATTAAAGTTAAAAAAAATTTACAAAATAGTTTTAATTTATTAGGAAATAGCAAAAGTGCTGGATTACTAAATTTCAAAATTAGGAGTTATCTAAAATGGATAAATAAAATCAAATCATATGAAGAAGAATTAAATCTAGTATCTTGTGAAAAAGATATAAAACAATTTAAATTTACGCCTAGTCTTCAAAAAAAACTAATAGAAATATTTAATAATAATTCATTACAAGAAATAGAAGATACACAAAAAGAAATAGAAAGTATGACTTCTGTAGAAAGTAATGATACTAATATAAATAATGATAATAGTAGTAATATGGATAATAATAATAATAATAATA
>CESM01148674.1_pt1 | contig 11319 bp, 15 predicted proteins | sample 361421 | NCBI WGS metagenome assembly CESM01 (sample SAMEA2622219, study PRJEB7988) | marine metagenome | isolation source: saline water (ENVO:00002010), including | reverse complement strand
AATAAGTTGTTCAGATGATTTTAATTTTAACTCTTGAATGTTCATGATTTATATTTAAAGGACTTATAGATAACTATAATATATATGGTACAATTGTTATTTCAACCCTAGATTGGCTTAAAAATGGCTAAAAATACTACTATAATCAAAATTACTGTTGGGATTTCATTAATAATTCTAAAAAATTTTGAAGATTTTGTATTTGTGGAGTTTTTTAAGGCTAAAAGACATCTCCCCAGATAATCATTATATACCGACAATAATATTACCAATATGATCTTTATTTGCATCCACAATTGAGAAAAAATTTCAATCCCGTTAAGATAAATTAGTATTAATCCAAAAACCCAGGTAAATATCATTGCTGGGCGCATGATATAAAAAAACAACCTTTTTTCCATTACTTCAAAAATAACTGCTACTTCTTTTTTTTCTTTATTCTCTACGTGGTAAACAAAAATTCTTGGAAGATATAAAAGACCAGCCATCCAGGATACAACCGCTATCAAATGTAAACTTTTAAATAATAAATAACTATTCATAACTCAAGCATGGGCATTTTTTGAATTGATTTGGGCATTGTGTTTTAGGTGGAAAAAGTTCTCCATTAAAATTATAATCGAGTTTGTTTATTATTAAACTAGACATTGCCTTTATATAATTTTCATTTGTACCAAGTGCGGGCACTCTTAAATAGTTTTTACACCCATTTTTTTCTGCTAATTCTTTGTATTCAATATCCAGCTCTACTAAAGTTTCTGAATGTTCTGACACAAATGCAATGGGAACTAAAACAATATATTTTCCTAATTTTGAATTTTCTATAATTATATCTTCGGTAGATGGACCAATCCATTTTAAGGGTCCAACTCTACTTTGATAGCTCAATACCCAGTCTAGATTTTTAATATTTAAAGAATTAATAATTTTTTCAACCGACTTTTCTACCTGCCATTGATACGGATCTCCCTTTTTAATGTTTTTTTCAGGTAGTCCGTGCGCAGAAAATATCAATTTAAAATTTTCTAAATTTTTAATTTTATCTATTATTAAATCTTTGTGTGCTTGTATAAAATTTTTGTCAGTCGGGTAACAGCAAATAGTGCTTGTTTTGGCCTTAAAATAATTTTTTTCACAAACATCATTCCATTCTTTTATTGAAGATCCAGAGGTTGCTGCTGAATATTGCGGATAAAGGGGCATTAAAATCACTTCATCTGGATTATATTTGATTACCTCTTTAACAACATTTTCTGCTCTTGGGTGCCAACATCTCATGACTACAAAACACTTATATTTTGATAAACTATCATCTTGATTAAGTTTTAATTCTAAAGCGAGGGCCTGTTCTTCGGTAAGTGTTAAAATGGGTGAAGAGCCTCCTAATTCTTTATAAATTTTTCTTGCAGTTGGGGCTCTTCGGTTTGCTATTAACTTGGCCAATGGATATCTTATTAAACCAGGCAAATTTAAAATTGCTGGATCATTAAATAAGTTAAACAAAAAAGGCTCAACATTCTCAAGTTTATCTGGACCACCTAAATTGAATAATATAATTGCTTTCTTCATTTATAGTCTTTTACTGTATTAACCAAATATTCCATCATCTCTGGTTTTGTTTCGGGCAAAATGCCGTGTCCAAGATTAAAAATGTAGGGGTGATCTTTAAAAATTTCTAAATATTTTCTAATTTCTCTTTTTAAAATTTCTTTATCACTTAATAGAATTTTAGGATCTAGCCCTCCTTGCACTGGGATCTTAATAGTGTTTAAAATTACTTTAGGGTCAACATTATAATCAATGCTTATTGCGTCAGGTCTTACAATTTCACAAAATTCTTTATAATTTTTAATTTCTCTTGGAAAACAAATTACAGGAATATTTAATGATTTTATATAATCCACCAAATTTAAAGTGGGTGTATATACGTAATTCGGTAAATCTTTTTCTTCTAACAATCCTGACCAACTATCAAATATTTGTATTATATTTGCACCGTTTTCTATTTGGTGTTTTATATGAAGTTTTAAAAACTTTTCTAAAATTAATAAAATTCTATTTATTTGGAATTCATCTTTAAAAAAATCTTTTTTTAAACCTTTTTTAGGAGATTGTTGATTGATCATGTATACAAGTAATGTCCAAGGAGCACCAACAAAACCAATAGTATTTTTATTTTTTAATAAATCATGAGTATTTACTATTTTAATACTCTTATAAATATTATGAACTTTTTGAATAAAATCTATTTCATCTATTTTTGAAATTTTGTTAATATCTAGTTTACTTAAAATTGGACCATAATTTTTTTTAAATTCAATAGTTTGACCTAAACCATAAGGTAATATTAATATATCTGAAAAGATAATAGCAGCGTCTAGATCAAATCTTTTTAAAGGTTGTAGGGTAATTTCTGCAGATAAATTTTCATTTAAACACAAATTAATAAAATTTGGATTTTTTTCTCTTATTGCTCTAAATTCAGGTAAATATCTACCAGCCTGTCGCATAATCCAAACAGGATTTATTTTAGTTTCTTTATTAATTAAAACTCTTTGTATTGGTGTCATATTAAAATAATAATAATTAAATATTTTAGTTGTTGTATATACTGTGAATAACGATGATTAATTATTATAAACATTATATTCACAGTTTAATAACATCTTAAGTGAAATAATATTGCTTAAAATGAGGCTTTTTGGAACTTTATTAAATATAATGTATTGTTATTTTGTTTTATTATTATTGTTAATAAAATCGTTATTTTACAGTGCTAATTAAACAAAAATTATATTAAAAAAAATAAATTAAAATAATACATATTCTATTAACAACTTATACATGAACAATACATTTGAAATATATTTAATTTCTGATTCTACAGGTGAAACCCTAGATAGGATTTTTTTAGCTTTAAAAGCACAATTTTTAAATATTGAATACAAAGTACACTCATATTCATTTACTAGAACAGAAAATCAAATTTTAAAAATTTTGAAAGATGCAGAAAAAAACAAAAATTCTATAATTTTATTTACAATTGTTGATAATAATTTAGCAAAATATTTGGCAAATGTAAGCGATAGTAAAAAAATACCATGTTTTGGTGTTTTAGGAAATTTAATTTTAAATTTTTCAAAGATATTGAATCAAGAAGCGACACACGAACCAAGTGGGCAACACATACTTAATGATGAATATTATGATAGAATTGAGGCCATACAATTTACGATGAATCATGATGATGGAAATTTAATTAATGAAATTGAAAAATCTGATATCATTTTATTAGGTGTAAGCAGAACAAGCAAAACACCAACCTCAATTTATCTTGCTAATAAAGGATTTAAAACTTCAAACATACCATTAGTAAGCGAAAACTCTTTACCTGAAAAGCTTAAACAAAACCCGAAGCTTTCTTGTGTGGTTGGTTTAAACACAGAGCCTGAAAGGTTAGCAGATTTAAGGAAAAATAGAATGAACTCTTTAAAAGAAACAGAAAATGTAAAATATACTAATTTAGAAAATATTAGAAAAGAAGTTTTGGACGCCAAAAAAATGTTTCAAAAATACAAATGGCCCTCGATAGATGTTACAAGAAAATCAGTAGAAGAAACTGCGGCATCCATTATCAAAATACACGAAATATATTCAAATAATGTTAAATAATATAATTCTTGCATCTAAAAGCAAAGTAAGAAAAGAAATTTTAGACAAAAACAATATAGCTTGCGATGTAAAACCATCAAATATAGATGAGGATGCTATAAAAGAAAGTTTATTAAAGGAAAAAGCTTCGCCTGAAATTATTTCTAAAAATTTAGCAGAATTAAAAGCAAACAAGGTAAGCACAAATGAAATTGATAAAATTGTTTTGGGCGCAGATAGTGTAATTGATTTAGAGGGGGAGCTAATTTCAAAACCCGAAAATAGAAAACAAGCAATTGAAATACTTAAAAAACTTAATAATAAACAACATTATTTAATAAGTTCAGTGTGTTTATCTAAAAATGGCTCTATGATTTGGAATTATACAGAGAAAGCTATTCTTAAAATGAAGCACTTTTCCGATAACGAGCTGGAAAACTATCTTTCTAAAATTTCTGATGATGCGCTTTACGCCTATAATGTGTACCAGATTGAAGGAGAAGGAAGAAACCTTTTTTCTGAAATAAAAGGAGACGAAGATACAATAATGGGATTACCAATAAAACAAATTAAAGAACACTTAAAAAGGATAAAATGAAAAAATTTTTTGTTATTGGAAATCCAATAGAACATTCTTTATCACCAAAATTACATAATTATTGGATCAAAAAAAACAATATCAATGCAATTTATGAAAAAAAGAAGGTTGATAAAACTGACTTAAAAAATTTAATTTTAGAAGTTAAAAATAAAAAAATAGATGGCTTAAATATTACGGTGCCGTTCAAAAGAAGTGTAATTCCATACATAGATAAATTAAGTGATGAGTCAGAAAAAACTCAATCAGTTAATACTATTTATTTAAAAGACAACAATATAATAGGACACAACACAGACATAGAGGGTTTTGAGATTGCAATAAAAAAAACAAATTTTGATTTAATAAATAAAAAAATTTTAATTTTAGGATCGGGGGGAGTAGTACCGTCAATAATTTTTGCCTTAAATAAGATGAAAGTTTCCGAAATTATTATTTCTAATAGAACTAGGAAAAATGCTGAAGATTTAAAAAAAATCTTTAATAATTTAAAAATAATTAATTGGGGGGAGATTTTAGATTGTGATGTAATTATTAATGCTACAAGTTTGGGCTTAAAAAAAGATGATAAAATAAATTTAGATTTTTCTAAAATAGGAAAAAATAAATTATTTTTTGATATAATTTATAATCCTAATGAGACAAATTTTTTAAAAATTGGGCACCAATTAGGTAATAAATCCGAGAATGGAAAATTAATGTTTATTTATCAAGCGTTATTAGCATTTAAAATATGGCATGGAATAAACCCAATAGTAAATGATGAAATAATTAATCTTTTGCATAAATGATTAGAATAGCAATTTTAGGAGATATAGGGGCTGGTAAAAGTTATATTGCTAAAAATTTTGGCTATCCAGTATTTAATGCAGACAAGGAAGTATCTTTTTTATATAAAAAAAATAGAAAAATTTTTACTAGATTGAATAAAGAATTACCAAAGTATATTTTTTCATTCCCGATAGATAAGAAACAAATAATTAATGCAATATTAGCTAATAATTCTAATTTAAAAAAAATAGTGAAAATAGTTCATATAGAGGTTAAAAAAAAAATGAAACTATTTTTAAAAAAAAATAGAAAAAAAAAAATTATTATTTTAGACATACCCCTATTACTAGAAAATAATATTTATAAAAAAAAAGATATACTACTTTTTGTTGAAGCAAAAAAAAAAGATATTTTTAAAAGATTAAAGACTAGAAAAAATTATAATCCAAGATTATTAAAAAAATTCAGAGAAATTCAATTACCTTTAGAATTTAAAAAGAAAAAATCCACTTTTTTAATAAAAAATAAATTTACAAAAAAAAATGCTAAAATTAATATAAGTAAGATTCTAAAAAAAATTTTATAAATGAAAGATGTAGTTTTAGACACTGAAACAACAGGAATATCTGTAAGAGAAGGGCATAGAATTGTAGAAATTGGATGTATAGAGTTAGAAAATTTAATACCAACAAAAAATAAATTTCACTGTTATTTAAATCCTGAAAGAAAAGTATCTGAAAAAGCTTTAGAGGTGCATGGCTATACAGATGATTTTTTGTCTAATCAAAAAAAATTTCCTGAAATTGTTGAAATATTTTTAAATTTTATTAAAGGAAAAAGACTCATTATTCATAATGCACAATTCGATTTATCTCATTTAAATCACGAATTACAGTTAATTGGAAAAAATGAAATTAAAAATGACGTTGTAGACACTTTATCTTTAGCAAGAGATAAATTTCCAGGATCTTCTATCAGCTTGGATTCATTGTGTAAAAGATTTAGAATAGACAATTCCAAAAGAGTTCAGCATACCGCTTTAATTGATTGTGATTTATTGGCAAAAGTTTATATCAATTTGATTGATCAAAAAGAACCAACTTTAGATTTTTTAGACAAGGATGAAAAATCAAATATTATTAAAACAGGCAAGGCTTTATATCATAAAAAAATAGTTAAAATATCTGAAGAAGAATTAAAAAGTCACAATGAATATTTGAAAATAAATCTTAAAAAGAATCATTTTAATTGAATCGTTCGTTGTATAATTTATTAAAATCTATTTTTTTTTCTAATTTTATTCCCGGATGTCCTGAATTGTGAATTAAATTTAAAAATGCATTTTCTAAATCTGGATAGATTGAATTTGGAACATCACATAAAATTATTTTTTCTAAATCTTTTTTTTCTTTAATTTCATCATTGATTTTGACAATGGTTGCATAAACAATCTCATAATAAGATTTTTTTTCATTCGGTTCTTTGTCTTCAAATTTTAATGTTGTATTTACCTCTATCAGTTTGTTTTTTAATGCCTTAGAAGCAATATCAATATTTAATTGATATTTAGATATATTTTCTCTAACAAACAAAAAAGTCTCTACATCTGGAGTTTCACTTGATAAATCTTTAATATATTTTGCAAGTATTTTAAATTTTTCTGTCATTGTCATCCTCTATATCTTCAAACTCTCCATCAATAAAATTATTTTTTTTCATTTCTTTCTTTTTAAAATTTTTTGAAATTTTTCCAAAAAAAAATTTTCTAGTAAAAGGAAAAATTAATAAAAAACCCAATAAGTCAGTAGCAAAACCAGGTATTATCAAAAGTATTGCAGCAAAAGCTATTGCTGCGCCAGATATAATTTCATAAGCTGGCACTTCGTTTTTAATTAATTGAAAAAAACCAGATCTGATAGTGTTGAGGCCCTCATATTTTGCATAATACACACCTATTATTGCTGTTATAAAGATTAATAAAATTGTATTAAAAGCACCTATTTGTGAACCAATTTTAATAAAAAGATAGATTTCTAAAATTGGAATTAAAATTATAGATAATAGTATAGGACTCATTGTACATTAATGTAATTGTTAGTTGAAATTTATCAACATAGTAATTACATTCATACCATGAATTATAGTTTTGAATATATCGATATAATTTTGCTTGCCATGATTGCAGGATTTATTTTTTTAAGATTAAGAGGGATTTTGGGTAAACGAACTGGTTTTGAGGGAAAAGCTCCATCTCAATTTGAAAAAACGTTAAATATTCCCAAAAATGAAAAAAAGACTTTAATAAAAGATAAATTTGATGAGTCGGCTCAACAAGAATTTTTGAAAGGTGCAAAAATTGCGTACGAGACAATCATTACAGACTTTAGTGATAATGATAATAAGTTGATAGCTAGCAGACCACTTTTAAGTAAAAAAATATTTGATCAATTTAATGATGCTTTGATCGAAAGGGATAAAAGAGGTCATCATGCAGAAATAACTTTTATTGGTATAAATTCAGCAGTAATCAAAGAACATAAAAAAATGGACAAATATTTAAATGTTACAGTTGATTATGTAAGTGAAGTAATAACTTGCATTAAAGATAAAGAAAAAAAAGTAATTTCTGGTGATCCAGAAAAAATTAAAAAAATATATGACACATGGGTATTTTCTAGGGATACCAGATCAGTCAATCCAAATTGGCAACTAATTGATATACTTACTTAGTTGAGCAGTAAAATTTCAGATAAAGATAAAAGGGCTTGGGAAGAATTTCTTAAAAGTAATGATAAACTCCCTAATAAAGATTTTAATCTTAGTAAGAAAAGTAATTCAAAAACAAAACGTTTTGATTTACATGGGTACACGCTCAATGAAGCCAACAAAGCAATAGAAAAAGTAATTAACGAGTCTTATGAAGAGGGCATTTCAAGAATAATTGTAGTGACAGGGAAAGGAATTCATTCAAATAATGATAGAGACCCATATATCTCAAAAGAACTAGGTATATTAAAATATTCTGTACCAGATTTTATAGAAAACAACGTAGAATTAATGAAAAAGATTTTAGAAATAAAAGATGCATCTATCGAAGATGGTGGAACTGGTGCCTTTTATATTTTTTTAAAAAAAAAACACACTTAAATATATATTAACTGTTAATATGTTTTAATGATTATTTGGCTAGCATCATACCCAAAAAGCGGGAATACTTTTTTAAGAACTCTTTTATCATCATATTTTTTTACCAAAGATGGTTTGTTTAATTTTGAAGTTTTAAATACAATTAAACAATTTCCTCATTATTCTCTATTTAAAAAACTTGGAGTTAGTTTGAATGACGAGAAGCAAGTATTAGATAGCTATATTAAAGCGCAAGAATTATTTAATACAAAAGAAACATTACAATTTGTTAAAACTCACAGCAGTCTTTTGAATGGTTTTACGAATTATAAAAATACCCTGGGAGCCATTTATATAGTAAGAGATCCAAGAAATGTTGTAATATCTGCAGCAAATCATTTTAATACCAGTATTGAAGAGTCCGTTTCACGTTTATTAAATTATACAAATTTAGGTGGCGATATTAACGATAATAAGTCTGTCAACAGAATAATTACTCATCTCACAACTTGGTCAATGCATTATAACTCTTGGAAAGTTTTAAAAAAACGAGAACGATATTTACTTATTAAATATGAAGATTTAACAAATAATACCGAGGAGGTATTTATAAAAATTTTAGATTTTATACACAGTCTTAATAATCAAAAATATATATTAGATAAACTTAAAATGAAAAATATTTTGAAAACAACCAGCTTTGATTATTTGCAGAAATTGGAACAAGAAAAAAATTTTCCTGAAAAAGCAAATCATGGTGATGAACAAGATAAAATTTTTTTTAAATATGGGCCAAAAAAAAATAAAAAAGAAATTTTAGATAATACCCTAAAAAAAAAAATTGAAGAAAAACTCAAAACTGAAATGATTGAATTGGGATACTTGTAATATTTTAAAGTATAAATTTAGATAAATCTGTATCTTTAATTAAATTATCTAAATTTTTATTAATGTATTCTTTATTGATTAATATTTTTTCACCCGACCTATCTGTTGCGGTAAAACTGATTTCATCTAATATTTTTTCTATAATTGTATGAAGTCTTCTTGCTCCTATATTTTCGACTGTTGTATTTACTTCTGATGCAATGTTTGCAATCGCGTCAATACCATCATCTGTAAATTCAAGGTCAACATTTTCAGTTTTTAATAAAGCCACATATTGTTTAATTAAACTAAAATCAGGCTCCCTTAATATCCTTTTAAAGTCTTCACTTGTTAATGCTTCTAACTCAACTCTTATTGGCAATCTTCCTTGAAGCTCAGGAAGTAAATCAGATGGTTTTGCGAGCTGAAACGCACCTGATGCAATAAACAATATGTGATCAGTTTTGATTGGACCATGTTTAGTGTTTACTGTTGTTCCTTCAATTAAAGGCAATAAATCTCTTTGTACACCTTCTCTTGAAACGTCTCCACCAACTCGATCAGTTCTTGCGGAAATTTTGTCAATTTCATCTAAAAAAACTATTCCATTATTTTCAGTAGAAAGTTTTGCAGCCTTAACAATTTTGTCTTGTTCTATTAGTTTATCAGATTCATCGTTAATTAATATTTCATGAGATTCTTTTACACTCATCTTCTTTTTTTTTTCTTTATTTCCCATAGATTTGCCAATCATTTCACCAATGTTAATCATACCTACATTGGCGCCAGGCATTCCAGGAATTTCAAACGATGTACCTCCTGAACCAGTATCGCTAACAGCTATTTCTATTTCATTATCATCCAAATCACCGTCTCTAAGTCTTTTTCTAAAACTTTCTCTAGTGGCTAAGCTTGCTTTTTTTCCCACTAAAGCATCCAATACTTTTTCTTCAGCTGCTTTTTGAGCTTGAGCATAAACTTCTTTTCTTTTTTTTATTTTTTCCATAGAGATTGCAATCTCAATTAAATCTCTTACAATCTGTTCAACATCTCTTCCAACATAACCAACTTCTGTAAATCTTGTTGCTTCTACTTTTACAAACGGAGCTTCCGCAAGTTTTGATAATCTTCTAGAAATTTCTGTTTTTCCAACACCAGTTGGACCGATCATTAAAATATTTTTCGGCAAAACCTCATTTTTCATTTCCCCTTTAAGAGCTTGTCTTCTCCATCTGTTTCTAAGAGCAACAGCTACAGCTTTTTTGGCTTTATTTTGTCCAACAACAAATCTATCTAGTTCAGATACAATTTCTCTTGGAGACAAAGAACTAACTAAAGAAGCTTTTTCTTTTTTATTATTGTCTTTAGGATGTAGCTTTGTAACGTTTGACTTATCCATTAAATTTTCTCAATTTTTACATTATTATTTGTGAAAACGCATATATCTGCAGCAACTTTAATTGCTTTTTTTGCTAATTCTTCAGCTGATATTTCGCTTTCCATTAAAACTTTACCAGCAGCCAATGCATAATTTCCGCCTGAACCTATTCCAATAACATCTCCTTCTGGTTCTAAAACGTCACCCGTTCCAGAAATAATATAACTGTTATTTTTATCTCCAACTGCCATTAAAGCCTCTAGTCTTCTTAGATATTTATCTGTTCTCCAATCTTTGGCTAATTCCACAGCTGCTCTAGATAAATTACCAGCATGTTTTTCTAGTTTTGCTTCCAATCTTTCAAAAAGAGTTAAGGCATCAGCTGTTGAGCCAGCAAAGCCTGCAACTACATTTCTTTTTTCAATTTTTCTTACCTTTGAGGCTGTGCTTTTAACAACAGTATTTCCCATGCTAACTTGTCCATCTCCAGCAACTACTACTTCATTGTTTTTTCTTACAAGTACAATTGTCGTCATAGCGTATAAATGGATATTAAATTTAATAGTTCAAGACCAGGTTTAGTATTATTGCCATAATTGAATAATATATGTATACCTATTTTTAAAGTATGAAGCGTAAAGGTAAAATTAGTAGAAAAACCAAAGAGACAAGCATCAGTGTTGATTTAAACATTGATGGAAAAGGAAAATATAAAATTGACACAGGCATAGGTTTTTTAAATCATATGTTAGAACAGCTCTCAAAGCATTCATCTATTGATATGAATATAAAAGCTAAAGGTGACACACATATCGATCTACATCATACAACCGAAGATACAGGAATTGCTATTGGAGAAGCTTTAAAAAAAGCATCAAAAAAATTTGTAGGAATTAGAAGATATGCTCATGCAATGATTCCAATGGAT
>CESM01018465.1_pt1 | contig 11355 bp, 10 predicted proteins | sample 361421 | NCBI WGS metagenome assembly CESM01 (sample SAMEA2622219, study PRJEB7988) | marine metagenome | isolation source: saline water (ENVO:00002010), including | reverse complement strand
TCAAGAATTTCTCCTGTTGGACCTATGGAGCCAGCGGCAACAATGTCTTTTCCACTTTTCGTGATTTCGCTAACTAAAAGTTTAGCTCCTTCAAAATTAATATCGTAAATGTTGTTCTCTTGGTTATGTAAACCTAGTCTGTAAAAATTACCTCCAAAAGAATTAGTAAGAATTATATCGCTTCCGACTTCTATAAAGCTTCTGTAATGTTCGCGTATTTTGTCGGCCTGAGCCAAGTTCCATAATTCAGGTGAATCTCCAGATCCTAAGCCTTTTGAGAATAGATTAGTACCCATTGCTCCGTCGAGAAGTAGTATAGGTTTGTCGCGAAGAAGTCTAAGAAATCTATTCATAGTATCGATTTAAAAAACCAGAGGTATAGTCAAGTTTCATTAACATAAAAAATTTTAAACATTAAATCTGAAATGAATTATATCTCCATCTGATACTATATAATCCTTTCCTTCTAATCTTAATTTACCTGCTTCTTTTGCTCCTTTCTCGCCTAAGTAGAGTGAAAAATCATCGTAGCTCATGACTTCTGCACAGATAAATCCTCTCTTAAAATCTGTGTGTATTACACCAGCTGCTTCGGGTGCAGTAGATCCAACTTTAGTTGTCCAGGCCCTTACCTCTTTTTCACCTGCAGTAAAAAACGTATGTAAATTAAGTAATTCATACCCCGCTCGAATCACTCGATTTAAACCCGGTTCATCCACACCTAAATCAATCAGAAATTCGTATCGTTCCTCTTTTGATAATTCTGCTATTTCTGATTCAATTTTATTGCACACAGGGACAATTGCGGCACCTTCATTATCGGCGATGCGACGCAACTCATCCAGGTACACGTTGCCCGCTAGTCCATCTTCGTCGACATTTGCTATATACATTGTAGGTTTGCCAGTAAGGAGATGCATTTCGCTAACTAGTTTTTTTTCGGAATCGGTAAGCTCAATGGATCGAATAGGAGCTGCTTCATTAAGTTGTGGAAGTAATTTTTTTTCTAGCAAGGTTTTTAAAGATATTGCTTCTTTGTCTCCGCTTTTCGCCACTCGGATTAGTTTTTCGAGTTGTTTCTCACAGCTTTCTAGATCTGCAAGGGCTAGTTCTGTATTAATTATCTCAACATCTTCCATTGGAGAGATTTTATTTGAAACGTGAACAATATCGCTGCATTCAAAGCAACGAACAACATGCGCAATAGCATCAGTTTCACGGATATTGGCGAGAAATTTATTCCCTAATCCTTCGCCTTTTGAGGCGCCCGAGACAAGGCCTGCGATATCAACGAATTCCATAGTGGCAGAAATTTCTTTCTTTGGTTTTACGATCTCAGAGATATTTTGCTGTCTTTTATCTGGAACTGTAACGATGCCAGCATTTGGTTCAATGGTGCAAAATGGAAAATTTTCAGCTTCAATACCTGCTTGCGTTAGTGCATTAAATAAAGTGGATTTTCCTACATTGGGTAATCCGACAATTCCGCACTTAAAGCCCATCCTAGGAATTCCCAGAACAATTTTTTTCAGAAAAAACCTTGCCATGTAGTTTTGACATAGCGAGCGTTATATTTCCTTCGAGTAAAATTGGAATTAAAGACATTGCTTCATTAATGGCTAAATTAATATTTTGCTTGTCTTGATCAGAAGGTTTAGAAAGGACGTAGGGAGTTACTTTGTCAGCAGATCCAGGATGACCTATACCGATTCGCAATCGATAGAAATCAGTATTCTTACCCAGAGAACAAATAATATCTCTTAAACCATTGTGACCTCCATGGCCACCGCCTATCTTGAATCTAGCTACTCCAGCAGCAATATCTAGATCATCGTGGACTACTAATATTTCTTTAGGATTTATTTTGAAAAACCTACTGTATGCGGCGACCGAGCGACCACTTTCATTCATAAAGGTCTCAGGGATTATCAGGTGTAAATCTTCATCGCTATCGCTAATTCTGCTTGCTTTGGAAAAAAGCTTTAAATCTGGTTTTAGCTCATTAAATTTAAGTTCAACAGACAATTTTTGAACAAATTCTTGTCCAGCATTATGGCGAGTCCCTATATACTTTTCTCCCGGGTTGCCTAATCCGACAATTAATCGTATTGCACCACTCACAATAATGCCTTGCTGGGTAAGCTGTATTTAGTCTTCTTTTTCTTCCTCTTCGGTGCCTTCCTCAGCTGTCGAATCAGAAGCTTCATCAATCTCGCCATCATCTTCGTCGATAGCTGCTCCTTTTGGCGCAATCACTGATGCTACAGCAAGATCATAATCTTCACCTAGCGCTAAAGCTACTGATACAACACCCTCAGGGAGCGTTATATCAGACAGATGGACAATTTCACCAATCTTAACATTCTCCATATCTACTGAGATATATTCTGGTATATCTCCAGGGAGGCATTGAACTTCAATATCTGTTGCCTGGTGTTGCACAAGCCCGCCTTCCATTTTCACACCATAACATTGTTCTTCATTTATAAAATGGATTGGAACATTCATTTTGACTTGTACTTTATCATCTATACGCAGAAAATCGGCATGCATAATGAGATTTTTAGCTGGATGTCTTTGAAGATCTTTAAGAACGGCTTTTTCAGAATCCCCATCAACTTTGATTTCAATAACTTGAGAAAAGAATGCTTCATTTTGCAGGGCTTTTTCAAAATCCTTTTCAATCAGCGTAAGTGGTTGGGGGTCTTTTTTCCCACCGTAGATGATTGCAGGAACTAATTTGTCTAGTCTGCGACGGCGTCGGCTAGCACTTTTGCCTAGATCGTCCCGAAGTTCTGCATCTAAGGTTAGTTTCTGAGACATAATATCTTCCTTTAATTAATCGATAATATTTCACAACCCAAGATACATGGGTTGCTCTGATTTATTCTTGCTCAAAGAGTGCGCTAATTGATTCCTCATTAGATACGCGTCGTATAGATTCGGCAAGTAAATCAGCAATTGTCAACTGACGAATTCTTTTTAGCTTCTTTGCAGAAGTATTTAGTGGGATTGTATCAGTGACCACTAGTTCATCCAAAGCGGAATTTTCAATGTTATCAATAGCTTTACCAGACAAGACGGCATGAGTGCAGTAGGCAAGAACTCTAACTGCTCCACGTTCTTTTAGATGTTCGGCTGCCGCACACAGAGTGCCTGCAGTATCGACTAGATCATCAACTAACAGGCATGTTCTTCCATCTACTTTACCAATAAGATTCATCACCTGGGCCTCGTTGGCCTGTGGTCGGCGTTTGTCGATTATAGCGAGTTCCGCATCGTTCAGTTGTTTAGCTATCGCTCTAGCTCGAACAACACCACCAATATCTGGTGAAACAACAACTGGGTTTTCGTAATTACTTTTAACTATATCTTCATTCAAAACAGGTGAAGCGTAAACATTGTCGACTGGGCATGCGAAGAAACCTTGAATTTGTTCAGCGTGTAAGTCGACTGTTAAAACTCTTCCTACTCCAACCGAAACCATCATATCTGCAACAATCTTTGCAGAAATTGGTACACGGCTCGATCTTACTCGCCTATCCTGACGAGCATATCCAAAATATGGAATTACAGCAGTAATTCTAGACGCTGACGCGCGCCGCAGAGCATCAATCATTAAAACTAATTCAATTAAGTTGTCATTAGTAGGGTCGCATGTTGGTTGAATAATAAAAACATCCTTGCCTCTAACGTTTTCGCTTATTTCTATTTGTATTTCCCCATCACTGAAACGTCCAACATTTGCTTTTCCCAGGGATAAGTAAAGTCTACTGGCAACTTTTTCAGCTAGATCAAGATTTGCATTACCAGAGAAAACCATCATTTTAGAAGGCACGGTGTTTAGTTCCTCAATTTTTAGATTATTTTTTTAACTGTTCTTACTTAAACCTAATCTATTAAATTCAATAAAGGCTTAAGATGGCTGGGGTGGCAGGATTCGAACCTGCGAATGCCGGGATCAAAACCCGGTGCCTTGCCACTTGGCGACACCCCAAATTAACCTCTCTCATAACAGAAAGTCTACTAAAGGAGACCGATTTATCCCTCGAGCGACAACTGCCCACCAGTTTTCGGGTGCATCGCGCACGACATTTTTCGCTTCGAATTCAGAATCAAATGCGGCGAAAACGGCACCGCCGGTGCCTGTAAGCTTCGAGTCTCCGTACCCTCCGAGCCATTCTAACGCTTCTTTTACCTCTTTAAATAGTTTCGCAACAACAACTTGGCAATCGTTTCGGCTGGTTCCCGCTAAAAATTCAGCCATTGTGATTGGGGTACTGTTGCGTGTCAATTCTTCTCTGGAAAAAATTTGACTAGTACTAACGTGGCAGTTAGGAAATATAATCACGTACCACTTACGAGAAATGTCAACTGTTGTTAGTTTGTCTCCTATACCTGTTGCTAGAGCGGATTTCCCCAGAACGAATATAGGCACGTCCGCCCCAAGTTTGGAGCCTATTCTGGCAAGCTCTATTTTATCAATATTCAAATTCCATAAATAATTTAATACTACAAGAGTAGAAGCAGCATTTGAGCTGCCCCCACCTAATCCGGCGCCAGTTGGTATATTTTTGTGTAAAGTTATATCGGCGCCTAGCCCAGGTCGATGAATAGATTTAGCTGCTCTGAAGACAAGATTCTCGTTGTCAGGTATTTCGAGATTTTCTACAGAAACCCTTATCTTTCCAATGGTATTTTTGGAGAAAGTCATTGTATCTCCGGCTTCAACCAACTGAAATAAAGTTTGAAGATTATGATAGCCGTCTTGCCTGCGCTCTAAGATATGAAGAAAGAGATTTAATTTCGCTGGAGATACAACTTTTATCAAAGCTTTTTTAATCATTTTTTTCTTGCCAATTAAGAGTAACTAGCTTTATTTGTGCGAGCTTACTTTGTAGAAAGATTTTTGATGGTAAAAAGTACCCATTAAAATTTTTCCAGTCCAGATATGTAATCTGCAAATCTTGATATTGATGTTGGATCAAGGGTGTTGAGTATTTTCTAGGAGCCAACCCGAGAAGCCAAACATGTATCGAATCTAATGGTAAGTCATATAAAAACAATTCATCCGATGACATGCTTAATTGTTGCGAATTCCTTAGTTCTCCAGTTTTATGGTTTAGAATTTCTCCTTCTCGTATTAAAAAATTATCTATGTTAATACCAAGAGGTCCTTTAACAGAAATATAACTGCTTAAGCCTCTTTTCCGCCAAGTGAGACTGCCTAATTTAGCTTCATTTTTTTTCTTAAAGATAAATTTACCTTTCCAAGTCCAATTTTCAATCTCGCGGAGCTCGGGTTGGTTTTCCGGGATCTTCTGAATGCTCGTTTTTGGAGTAATCTGTGTTGTGCAAGATGATATTGTAAGACTTAATAAAAAAGCACTTATATATGTTTTGTGGATTCTTTTCCTTGTTAGGGATAAGCAAAAATTTGTGCCCATGTTAACTTTTCAACTGAAATTCATTTGTTTTAAATCTCTTTAATGTCTCCTTCAAGACTTTGTGGCCAGGAGAAATTTTATTAGCCTCTTCCCAAATTTCCTTTGCCGCTTGAGTTTTTCCGGTAATCCATAACACTTCTCCAATATGTGCCGCGACTTCGGGATCTGGAAGTAAATCATAAGCTTTTCTAAGAAATTCCAGTGCTTTTTCATAACGCTCCTGTTTATAAAGTATCCAGCCCATACTATCTAATATAGCAGGCTCATTAGGTTTTAGCTCAAGAGCTTTAGAAATCAACTCATATGCTTCTGCGAGTCGGTTGGTCTTATTAGCTAGGGTATAACCAAGAGCATTTAGCGCAGCAGCATTGTTTGGATGCGATGCGATTATCAATCTAAGATCTTGTTCTGCTAATTTTAAATCATTAATTGATTCCGCAACTATGGATCGGTTATAGCGCAAATTCAATGAATTTGGGTAAAGTGCAATGCCTCGTGAGAAAACGCCAAGACTCTCATGAAAAAAACCATCTTTGCTTAGCAGGTTCGCCTCCAATAAAAACAGCTCTTCTCCGAGATGAGTTTGTCTGCTCCGGGCACGATTAAAATGGTTAGCGAAATTAGAAAGTTGATTAGCATTTAAAAGAATCTCACCAATTCGATTATTAGCGAATAAAAATTCTGGACCATCTTCCACTAAAGAGTAGTGGATTAGAGCTTTTTGTAAATCATTTTCACTTTCTGAAATCCTTGCTAAAAGGGTTCTAGCTTCATTTGCCTTCTGTTGTTTTGCTATTAGTTTTTGTAGATATGCTTTTGCAGCGAAGATGTCGCCTATTTCTTGATTTATTAGAGCCAGAGATAATAACAGTTCAGAGTTTTTAGGTGATTCAGCGGACAGTATTTCGAATTGTCTTCGACTCTCAGCAAGATCTTTACGGGTCAGTAGTTTGGCGTATTCCAATCGTAATTTTGAGTCCTTAGGATTTAACTTTATCGCTTGCCTTATATCAGATAGAGCATTTGGGGAACCCTCTTCGAGTTGTATAGAACTTTTTAGTAAAATAGACCTCTGATGATTAGGATTTAGATTAAGAATCCGCTTTAACAAAGCAATCGCCTCTTTGTTTTTGCCGTTCGTTTGATTTAAAATTGCTACAGTAAATAATAGATTAATATTTTCTGGAAGTTTGAGAGTTAGGGCTTTCAATTCATGTTGCAGAACTATTTTTTCGCTTGAGGTAAGTTTTTCGTATTGTTTTAAAAGTTCTGGAAAATTTACTTCTTTGCCATCGCTTGCGGCTACGGCAAGATACGGAATAGCATCAAGTAGTTCACCAGAGGCAATCAATATTTCACCAAGAGTTAAATTTGCTCGCGGATCTTCGGGGCTAAGTTCAACCCAAAGTTGTGCTGATTCTTTTGCTGCTGCTCTTTTTCTAAGGAATGAAGCTATTCGGGTAGTATGAGCGCTAAGATTAGGATCTCGTAAAATACGGGCTTCTTCAAGATATGAAGAAAGTGCAAGAGGGTAAAAATTTCGCCGGAGAGCGAATTCGGCCGATAATAATTTGTATAATGAATCTTTTGGGAAGTGTCTTTCGGAGACCGATTTCTTAATATTTTCGCTTCGAGCAGAAGGAGCCTCACTATTTGAATTTATTTGAAGAGTTTCATCTCTTTTTCCTGTGGCGCATCCTAGACTCAGGAAGCACAAAGCGAGCAAGGTAAACCTAATGATCATGATTTGTGTTGATATTCCAATTTCTAATCGTTAATAATGACATAATGAGGGTTTCGCAATCTAGGGTGCCAGATAAAGAGACTAATTTAGAACGTTTTTTTCCACTATTAAATAGCAGCACAGTTGTTAGAATTATTAATTAGAATTTAAAATTGGACTCAATGTTGACGATTAAGCAAAGTTTAGCATTTAGTTGGAGTCTTCCAAAATATGAATCTGATTGCCCTGGGTATTAATCACAACACAGCGAGTGTAGAGGTTCGTGAAAGAGTAGCCTTTTCCCCAGATCAAGTTGTTGAAGCTCTTCAAGGTGGAGTGAGTGAATTGCCCATAGAGGAGATGGTGCTTTTATCAACTTGCAATAGAACTGAGATTTATGTGATTCCAAGATCCGAAAGTCAGCCTACTGCGCTAGTCAAGCAGTTAATTTCTTGGCTGTCTAATTACCATAATTTACCTTTTACTGAGCTAAGTGAGGCGGCATATAGCTTTGAGACAGAGAAAGCTATTGAACACATAGTTAAGGTTGCCGCTGGTTTAGATTCTATGGTTCTCGGAGAACCACAAATATTTGGACAGCTTAAATCCGCATATGCCGTCGCGGTTGAAGCAGGCTCAGTCGGTTCTAAATTACAAAATCTGTTTCCTAAGTTATTCAGTATAGCCAAGAAAGTTAGATCAGATACAGCTATTGGAGAAAATCCTGTTTCGGTAGCTTATGCAGCAGTAAATCTAGCGAATCGAATATTTTCTGATCTGTCTAACAGCACTGTATTACTAGTAGGGGCCGGAGAGACGATTGAACTAGTGGCCAGACATTTAATGGATTCAGGTATTACTAACATAATAATTGCTAATCGCACCTTAAGTCGTGCAAAAGAGCTCGGAGAGAAATTTTCTGCGAAAGCAGTCATGTTGTCTGACATCCCAGATGAGCTTTTCAACGCGGATATAGTTATAACTTCCACTGGTAGCCAATTGCCAATCTTGGGTAAAGGCGCAGTGGAGCGGGCGGTTAGAGTACGTAAAAGACGACCTATGCTCATGATCGATATAGCAGTTCCTAGGGACATAGAAACACAAGTAGGAGATCTGCGTGATGTGTATTTGTATACCATTGATGATCTGAGTGAAATAGTGGAAGTAAATATCCAGAATAGGCGGAGTGAAATTAGCAAGGCTGATGAGGTTATAGCATCTGGTCTCGAGAGACTTTTTCAAGAATCGCGATCTTTAGGTGTCGTTGATGTAGTTAAAGAATATCGGCAAATGGCCGAAACTATCCAAAATAATGAGCTCAGAAAAGCTCAAAATAAGATTTCTCGTGGAGAGAATCCTGAACTAGTTTTAACTCAGTTCGCGAGAAGCTTAACTAATAAGTTGATTCATGCACCTACTGCTAAACTAAAGCAAGCTGGTGCGTTAGAGCAAGCAGATTTGTTAGTTAAGGCCAGGGAGATCTTAGGCTTAGACGATGAAGATGTCATTAAAGACCTTGGAAAATCTGATCAAGAAAACTCTGATGAACGAGAGATTGACGCCCCAATCCCTACGACGCAAACTTTGCAGTGAAAGCTAGTCTCAAATTAAAACTTGAGCACTTGACCGAGCGACATGAGGAGGTTTCGGTACTGCTTAGTGATCCTGACACAATTTCAGATCAAGATCGGTTTAGAGAGCTTTCGCGAGAATATACTGAATTGGATAAAGTGGCGAGTCGCTATATTAACTACAATCGATGTTTGAGTGATTTGCAAGAAGCAAAAGAAATGCTTAATGATCAAGATCCGGAACTTCGTTTTCTGGCTCAAGAAGAAATTTCTTCAGGAGAAAATAAGCTTATTTTGTTAGAGCAGGATCTTCATGAATGTTTAATACCTAATGACCCAAGAGATTCTCACAACATTTTTTTGGAGATTCGTGCTGGTACTGGTGGAGATGAGGCGGCTATTTTTGTGGGAGACTTATTTCGAATGTATTCTCGTTATGCAGATCTTCGTAGTTGGAATATGGAGATTCTCTCAGAGCGGACCGGTGAGCATGGAGGATATAAAGAGATTATATTGAGATTAGTGGGTAAAAGTGTTTATTCCAGATTTAAATTTGAATCTGGTGCACACAGAGTTCAAAGAGTGCCAGAGACTGAGTCTCAAGGGCGAATTCATACTTCAGCTTGTACGGTTGCGGTTATGGCAGAACCAGATCCAGTAGAGGCTGCGGAGGTTAACAAAGCGGATATTAGGGTGGATACTTATCGATCTTCTGGTGCTGGCGGTCAGCACGTTAATAAAACTGATTCAGCGGTTAGGATTACTCATTTGCCAACAGGAATAGTTGTTGAATGCCAAGATGAAAGATCGCAACATAAAAATCGTGCTCGCGCTATGTCTCTACTTCAAGCAAAACTTTTGGATTCAGCCCAAGAAAAACTTATTCAAGAACAGGCTCTTGAGCGTCGTGATTTAGTAGGAACTGGTGATAGATCTGAGCGGATTAGAACATATAACTTTCCACAAGGACGTATTACTGACCATCGAATAAATTTAACGCTTTACAAGTTGAGTGAGATATTGGAGGGAGATCTGGATTCAATAATAGAGCCGCTTACAAAGGAGCATCGAGCTGATCAACTTTCGGCTTTGGCCGATGGAGAATGAATACTCTGGAGGTGGTGCTTGAGAGAGCAAAGCACCTAGATGAAAAAGAGGATCTTAATCGAGACTTTGAGGTGCTTCTTTGTCATTGCTTAAATAAACCCCGCGCTTGGTTGTATTCACATTCGAAATGTTTTGTCACTGATTTGCAAGAGGAAAAATTCTTCGATTTGGCTGTTAAAAGAATCCGTGGCATTCCTGTAGCATATCTTATTGGTCGGAAAGAGTTTTGGTCTCTTGAACTAGAGGTGGATGACAATACTCTAATTCCTAGACCAGAAACTGAGTTGTTGATCCAATGGGCGATTGAATTAAATCTTCCCAAAAATTCCAAAGTATTAGATCTTGGCACTGGTTCTGGAGCAATTGCATTAGCGCTAGCCTCCGAACGTTCCGATTTGCAAATACTAGCTGTAGATTTCTGTGAGAAGGCGCTTTCAGTTGCTCAAAATAATGCTATTAGATTAGGTTTAGACAGAGTTTCTTTTTTAAAGTCAGATTGGTATGCATCATTGCCAAAAACCAGATATTGGGATTTGATAATTTCAAATCCACCTTACGTTGATACTAATAGTTCAATTGCAACTGACTTGGATTTTGAGCCGGCAATCGCTTTGTTTTCTTCTGATTCTGGACTAGCTGCGCTCAGAAAGATTATTTTTGATTCAAAAGATTATTTGAAACCGTTGGGGTGTTTGATTTTAGAGCATGGTTTTGATCAAGCATTAGATGTCGCAAAGGCATTAGAAATAGCAGGATATTTTGAAATACAAACTAAATTAGATTTAGCAGGCCTTGAACGAGCAACTGGTGGGAAAAGAGATGCTGACTGATCAAGAATTATTTCGATACTCAAGACAGCTGCTATTGGAAGATTTTGATATTTCTGGTCAAGAAAAGTTAAAAAAAGCTAGAGTTCTTATCGCAGGTTTAGGCGGTTTGGGTAGTATCGTTTCCATGTATTTGGCAGGAGCCGGTGTGGGATGCCTAGTTATTGCAGACGGCGATGAAATAGATATTACAAATTTACATAGGCAGATTCTTTATAAGGAATCTGATGTAGGCCTTGATAAGACTAAGGCTGCTCGTAACAATCTTTTGGACTTAAATAGTGAGATTGAAATTTTCTCAATTAACCAATATTTAAATAGCGAAAATCTTCCAAGTGCTTTGAAAAATATTGATATAGTGGTAGACGCAACAGACAATTATGCTTCGCGCTACGATCTTAACCGAGCATGTTTGAGTCGCGGAATACCAATCATTTCGGCTTCTGCCCAACGCGTTGAAGGCCAAATCACTATTATCTATCCAGCTTTAGGTGGGCCTTGCTACCGCTGCCTGTATGATGATACTAGCCACTATGCAGCGTTGAGTTGTAGTCAAGAAGGCATATTATCGCCCATATTAGGCATCTTGGGTTCCTTGCAAGCATACGAAGTTGTTAGATTTATATGTGATTTTGAAGAGGCTCTGGTTGATTCGATTCTTTTTGTAGATTTAGCGAAGC
>CESM01232745.1_pt1 | contig 11359 bp, 11 predicted proteins | sample 361421 | NCBI WGS metagenome assembly CESM01 (sample SAMEA2622219, study PRJEB7988) | marine metagenome | isolation source: saline water (ENVO:00002010), including | reverse complement strand
TTAATTTCATATAAGTTATTTTTTATATTTTCAATAGCATAATTACCATTATCACAAAATATAAATACATTAATATAGTCTTCATATAATGTTATTACTGCTTTTTCATTTTTATTAAACGCATGTATAGTTTTAAGATTATTATTACTATTTTTAATCATTTTGTAATTATTTACTTTAAATGTATCTAATTTGCCTTCCTTATTAGGTAAATAAATATATTTTTTAACATTCTTTATTTCATCTAAATCTAAAATAAAGATATTAGTTGATTTCTTCTTCCACATTTATATATAAATGACAAAAATTATAATTTATGGTATATAAATTATAACCTATCTAAAAAAATAAAAATTGAAATTAAATCATTTAAAAAAAAATAAATATTTAATATAATAATAATGTTATATCCGGTTTGTCCTACTTGTCAATTCATCTTAGCTGATAAACAGATACCATATGAAAAAGGCTACGAAAAAATAATAAATAATGACAAATTATCTAATGAAAAAAAACAAAATGAAATTGAAGAACTATTAAATAATTTAGGTTTAATCAGATATTGTTGTAGAATGCGAATGATATCTTTTATAGATCAATCAAAATTAATAATTTAATATATTATCATAATAATTATCTAATAATAATTATAATGATAAACATTCATTGTTATACATGGAATTTTTTTTTACCACCTCAAGGTGTAATTGATAGTACATGTGGATATCATGCAATTAGAAATGGTAATTTAATGTTAAAATTATTAAATAATTCTAAAATTGATTATAATAATTATATTAAAAGTATAAAAAAATCAAAATATTTTAAAAAATTACAATCAGAAAAAATTATGAATAATGAAATAATTCAATATCAAAAAACATATAAATCAAATTCATTATCAAAATCTGATTTACAATTAATTATAAATGATAATAAATTAGATTCTAATTTAATCATTACTTATGGTGATAAAGCAAACATGTTTGATTTTAATGACTACCATAAAATTAAAAATTTAAAAAATAATAATTATCGTTTATGTATTATATATTTTAAAAAAAAAATAGAAGTAGTAAAACATTGGATTCCTATAGTTATTGATAAGAAAGGACAAAATGTTCATTTACATATATTAGATTCATTTGATATGTCATGGTGGGGTGATCCAATTTTAGATGATATTATTAATAATATTTTCCCTATGAAAAAAAATATTTTATGTAATAAAGAAATTATACAAGGTGATATTTATTATTATGTAACAAAGGGAATACATATTGGAATTCTAGTAATAGTTGTTTACTTATTTATTTATGGTATGTTTGAAGTTAAAAAATTATAATTACATTTTACATGTTTGTTTACAAAAAATACACTCATTTACAATTCCATCTGTAATATATTCTTTTTTAGAAAATTCATGTTGATTAACAATTTCTTCTAATTTAAAATTTTCTATTAAATTTATAGTGTATTTACCATCATTAATTGTTACAGGTTTTGCTGTTTTGAGATCTATAATATTATTTTTGTTCTGATAGAAATATTCTAATTGTGACAAATTATCAGGATTTGATCTATTAATATATGGTTCTCTAATTTTATTAAAATTCTCAATTATTTTATTATTAATTTTCCTTCTTACATCATTTCTTTGAATATAATTTAAATTGTATAATTCCATATTTAAATTGTACATAACTTCATTTAAATCTTCATTATCTGAATTAATTTTTATTTTATTAAAAATTCCTTCTATATCTAATTTATAATTAGCTGTTAAATAAAAATCTCTAGGTATTGCTTGATGACTATTATTGTAATATTTTAAATATTCTTCCTCTTCCTCATCATCATTATGATAGTCATTTATTTCATTAAGTTTATTAATATATTTTGAACATTGACTAATATAATTTATATTTTTTAAATAGTAATCATCTAATATTTTGTTATTTAAATCTAATTTTGAAGAAGACAAATCATAGCGTAATATATTTCCTCCTAATATTGTTATATTTTTAGTTCTAAATTTTTGTGAAGGATGTCTTGTTAAATATTTATATATTGAAATCAATTTTCTTTTAATAAAGTCAGGTCTATCATTAAATAGATATTTTCTATATCTTTCAAATGATTTTAATTTACTTAAATCAAATGTGGGAAAATATGGATATGACTTATAATCTATTTCATTCTTCTCAACCTTTGTTATAAAATCATATTCAGATATTGGAATATTATAATCTAATAACTCATAATTTGTTGCAACTGCTAAAATTCTAAAAGAATAAGGACATACTTTAACTCGTAAATTTTCTATTAAATCATTAAAGATTGTTAATCCATTCCTATCTCTCACATAAATCCAAGAATATGAATAATCTGATCCATCTATACCTGTTGTTCTATTATTTTTATTAGGATTTATTTTTAAACAGCTCATTAATAAAACTTTATCATAATCATCATCTGTTCTTAGATGAATTATTGTACCAGTATCGTATGGTTTATTTTGTTTATATTTATATTTTTCATTAATTGCTGCAACATAATTTTTTCTATTAGCATAATTACTAACTGTTTTATTTGTATCATTTTTTAAATCATTACTATAAACTGTTAAATATTCAGGTGTTGTAATAAATAACGAATTATATGGTCTTCTATCTATACATGGATAGTCCACTTCACAATAATTACACATACTACTATTTATATATTTTAAAGGTCTTTCTATTTTTCTATTTAAGTTTAAAAATAAACCTATTATACTATCAAATTTTTTCATCCATGAAGAATTATCATATTTAGTACATACACCTTCTTCCATATATGAAACGTTATTATTTGTATAGTCACACATACATTCTTTAGCAAATCTATTAAAATCTTTTCTCCATAATGGAGTATCATTATTATGATAACATGTATCGAACGGACAAAAAAGATAAATATAAATTCCAAAAATAATAATCAAATACATACCTTTATTAACAAAAATTGATTGAATATAATCATAAAATTGATATGGTCTTTGAACATTATATTTTAAAGTCCACATTATAAAAAATGACATAGCAATTATATAAACCATCCAAAATAATTTGCCTTTTGAATCATTTAAATATTTATCATCAATATCAGGAGCTCTTAAATCTATTGCTGGAGTATCCAGTTTATTTGATACCATTTTTGTATAAAAATCATTTCCTGAATTTTTATCATAGTATTTATCACATAATTTCTTTGAAGGAAACTTTCTTGGATCTTGAGATGGTGTTTTATGATATGTTTTTCGTGTTCCATCCATATTAAATACTCCACATTCATAATCAACTTCATCTGGATTAATCCAATCATCTTTTTTTATATAAATTAATGCTTCTACATTTTTTGTGTTTCTTCCTTTATTTTCACATAAATCTTTTCTTTCAGCTTTTGTAGTAGAACTTCTATATTTTAATCCTAAAGCAGCTTCTGGATATTCAATTCCTATATTTTCAAATACACATAAATAATCATTTACATTGTTTAAATTTTGTAAGTTTTTTCTATTCTTATTATTTATTTGTTCATCCGCTACTAATTCATCCACTTTTAATGAATGTGGATAATACTTGTTAAAATCTGGGGTAGACATTATATATACATTATAAATTAATTACAAATTATTTATATTTTTTTCTAATAATTCTTTAATTTTAATATATATCTCCCCATCTTTACTCTCAATATTATTTAATGGTGTATTTCCCCATCTATCTTCAGTTATTTTAGATCCATTTTGTAATAAAAAGTCAACAACTTGAATATGTCCTTCAGTTGCTGCTAAATGTAATGGTGTTCTTTTATCATAATCTGCACAATTTATATCTATTTTATCAATCATTTTCTTAATGCCATTAAGATTACCATTACTACAAAATGTTATAAAATTATTAACTATTGAATTATTAAGATCTATTTTATTACCAATAATATTATGAAATAAATGTAAATCCATTTTATTATTTAATTTTTTACAAAATTCAATACCTCTTACACTATTTCCTTGTGAATCTAATTTAGGACTCCATATACATATTCCCATCATATTCGGTATAACCAATAATATACAACCACTTACTCCTGATTTTGCTGGAAGCCCTACTTCAAATGAAAATTGCCCACTATAATCATACATTCCACATCCATACATAAGTGTTAAACAATCTTTAACTGAATTAGTACTTATTACTTGCTCTTGAGTAATTGGGCAAATACCACCATTAGCTAATGTACCTGCTATAATTGATCCCATTTCAGATGTAATAGTTGTGGAACATTGTTGAAAGTATAAATTTAAACTATCAGTTAATTGATTTGGTGTAATATTATTTTTAAATGCCCCATTTTCACGCATGTAATATGCTAATGAAATATTTCTATCTGCATGATGTTGTTCAGAAAGAAATACAGAATTATCAAATCCAATATTTTTATTTCCTGCCATTTTTGAATAATACTCTTTTATTAAATTAAATCTTTTTGATGGTTCTTTATTTTTTTCAATTAAAGATGCAACCATAATTGCTCCTGCATTTATCATTGGATTATGAGGTAATCCATTTTTGTTTAATATAAATGCGTTAAACGCTTGTCCACTTGGTTCATACCCAACATGTTGGTGAACTGTATCTCTTCCTAACATATCATGAGCTATACAATATGATAATGGTTTACTACATGATTGTAAACAAAAATACTTTTCATAATTACCTAAGTTTAAAGTATCACCATTTACCATACAAACACTTACACCAAACATTTTTGGATCAACATTTGCAAGTTCAGGTATATAATCAGCAACTTCACCACTCTCTTCATTAATAAGTTCATTATAAACCTCTTTTATTATATCTTGTAATTTTTCCATATTCTATATAAATAAAATAATTTATGTTATTATATTTATAATAATTCAGTAATTGTCCCATAACCTTTAGTATTACCATCTCTAAAGAAAAACGTAGTATCAGTTTCAATATATTCTGATCTGAATGAAAATGTAAATTCAACAATTGCCTTATGACCAGTACGTAATTTATTATTATTATTTTTATTATTTAATGTTTCTAATATTTTAATTCTAGCTGCTTGTCTTACTAATCCACAATGAATTACCGGTTGGTAATTATTAGAAATTGTTGTAGAATGATTTAATATTGTTATTTTCGCTTTAAATTTTTTACACACATTTTTTTGAAAATCCTCATTATCCATTACAATAACACCTTTTCTTATTTGATTTTTTGTTAAATTCTCTTTTCCAGTAAATCTTACTGCTATACAACCTATCTCATTATTCTTTATTTCATTAACATTCTCCCTCATATTATTATGTAAAGAACGTACCTTAAATGGAATAAATTTATCATTTATTGGACCTAAATATAACTTTTGATTTACCTTAATAGGCTTACCTCTGACAGTTCCAGAAACTACCAATCCAATACCTTTAACTGTATATTTAGAATCAACATACATTATACTTCCATCAATTGTCTTTGACCAATGATTTCTTGTACTGAATGATAATAGCCAATTTTTTAATATATTAATATTTTGACCTGTTTTATTTGAAATTGATATTATAGGAATAAAAGTATCTAATGGATCTTGTAATTGAGAAAAATGTTCTAACTCATTTTTACATTTAACTTCATCTTCTAAAAACTGATATGCTTTCTTATTAAAAATTGGTAAATTTACTATTTGTTTTACTTTTCTTATAGTCGCCTCTTTAACATTATCTGGAGCCATATCTATTTTAGTTATTAATACAATTATCGGCACTTTCAAAAATAATAATAATGCTATATGTTCCTTCGTCATTTTAGTAATACCCATATTTGCAGCAACTAAAACTAATCCATAATCAATAAATAGTCCTGAAATACCTGAAATTGTAGTTTTTAGATACTTCTCATGACCTGCTAAATCAATTAAAGATACAATTTTTCTATTTTTACTATCATCGTCTTCTTTATAAAAGTTATTAAATGATATTGATGAAGTTCTACCTGTTTCTAATTCATGTTTATTTTTTAAAATTAATTTTCTACAACTGCCTCTACCATCATCTAAACAATTATTTAGTAAAACACCAGCTAATGTAGATTTTCCCGAATCTACATTACCAGCAACTGCAATTCTAATAGTTTCATCACTCATATTATAATTAATTATAAGAAATCCTTTTAAGTATGGTTAAATATATTATATATATATATGTCACAATATTACACAATTAAATATACTAATAATTCATTAATACCTAAAATTAAAACAAATAAAGAATTATATAATAAAATATTTAATTTAATTTATAATAATCATGATTCTTTAATATTTATTGGTCTAATTTCAGATCAACCATTCAAATACTTTGATGATTTAAAAAGAAAATTACCATTTTTAAAAATATTAGCACAGAAGTTTGATTCACAATTTGAAATACCATTTTATAAAGAGGAAATAAAAGCTGTGAATTATATTTTAAAAGAATTTAATAAAGATTCATGTGAATTTTATAAACAAATACATCCGTTATTTAATTTCTTTTTTGAATTAAAAGAAATTCAAAATATTATTATCGTAAATGTTGATGACTTTCATATAAATATTCCATTAGCATATTTAAAAATGAAATATAATAAATTTCCAAATAAAATAGATTTAATTACTGAAGATAGTTCAGAAGGTGATATTGAAGATATCATTGAAAATATCGAATTATATTATAAAGTTTATGAAGATGAATTAAATACATCTAAAAAAGATGTATTAACATATACTTTTCCTACTTTAGAATATGATTCAAAATTGTATACATTTCATAATATAAAATATGCAATAGATCCAATTCCACAAAATGGTATTTTTATGCCACAAAAAACAGGAGAGAAATTTTTAACTGCATTAGCTAGTTTAGTTTTTAAATATGGTAATATAATTATGATAAATTGTGAATCAGAAATTGATTATATTATTACTCAAAAAACTGGTATAAATCATTGTTATAGATATAAATTTAAAGATAAAGTTAATATCCTTAAAAATATTTATACAAAATTTAAAAAAGATGAATTTGATGAAGATACAGAAGATTTAAAAGAATTATTAGAATGTAAATTTAATAAAAATACATTTTTAATTTGATTTCTTATTCTTTAATTTTGTATTTTCCGCTTTTAATTTTTTAATTTGTTTTTTTAAATTATCTACCTCGTCATATAATTCATCCAATTCATCTTGATATTGTTCCTTTATTTCATCTAAATTTTGTTTTCTGTAAAATATAGATGTTTTAGTATTTACAGACCATGTTTTTTTATTTGCATTAATAACACCAGTATCTGGAACATTACTTAAGATAACATATTTATCATAATTATTTTTATTTACTAAAAATCCTCCTAATCTAAATACTTTAATTTTTTTCTTTTTATCTTTATCTTCTTTCTCTGTAAAATATCTAATATGTGTATTTAGTGGTACTTTAGATATATCCTCAACTTCAATATAATCTTCTAACTTTTCTTTTATTTCTTCTGCTGATAATTTATCAGTTAATGTTTTTTTTGGTCTTTTATAAGAATCATCACCCAATCTACTCATTATATTATATAAAAGAATTTTGTTTAAATTCTTTTATGTAAATTTATTATCTTTATATTATTAAGTAATGCAATTTAATGATTTTTTAAAATTAGAATTTAAAAGACTATTTGAGTATCTTCCTTATAAAATGGAAGCTGAAAAGTCATTCATTGATAGTATTCAATCTAGCAATTTTTATCATATTGAATCTTTTGAAGATGGAATTAAAAGTAATTTATTTGATGATCGATCTAAAATTGACACACATATATCATTATTTAACTTTGATAAAATCAAAAAATTTAATGAAAATATTTCAAACTTCAATATAAGAATAGTATTATTAAAAAAAACATATGGTAATACATACACATATAATCTTTTATTTTTAGTTCAAAAACCTATTACTAAAAAAGTTTATGATCAAGAAGCTGATAAAAAAATTTTAAAACATTTAAGAAATTTAACAGGAGAATCTGAATTATTTAATATTGTCACTGGAAAAGATGGATTATTAAGTTCTGCAATTAATGATAATATAGTTCTTGATAATTTAGTAGGAGATGATGGTATGTTAAATCGATTTATGGGTGGTTCTGATACAGGATATGATTCTGAATCAGAAGATAATTCTGATTTAGAAAATAATAATTCATCCAGTGAAGATAATAAACAAATTAAAAAATATGATATTAATTATATTTTTGGAGGTAAAAGAAGGAAAAGAAGAAAAAGAAGAAAATTAAAGAAAATTCTATTAAATAGATGTGAAACATTTGATAATTTATATAAGAATCAAAATAATTTAATTTTAATAAAAATTTATAGTATACCAGAAGTTGATTTAGTTGAGAATATTTTTAAAGTAATATATATAATTCTTTTCAAAAATATTCTATCTAATTTATACTTTAATTTTAAAAAGAAGAAAAAAATAGAAACTATTAATTTAGAATATAAAACAATTATGGAAAATAATAAGACATTAGATGATTCCCTTAAAACAATATTCTTTTTTGAAAGAAATAGAAAATTATATCAAAAAGCATTTCCCGAAGATCATGTAAATAATGTTCCATATCAGTTATCTAACATTGATGTAGTATTTAGTAAGAAACCAATTGTTTATAATAGTTAAAAATTTAAATTTGCTTTTTTTATAAAAATATCTCTAAATGTATCTTTATATGTTATATTTTTCTTATAAAATACATAATATTTACTATATTTAATTGTCCAAAAATTATTACTCGTATTCATTAACTGAATCTTGAATTTATTTAAATTCTTCTCATTAATTAATTTCATTACTGTTCCTCCCCACTTTAAATTTTCATCTATATCAATACATCTTAAATATCCTCCTGGTTTAATTATTGATATGTTATTCGGTTTAACATATGTATAATATTTTAATTCAATCTCAAATTTGTTCTTTAAATAGTTAATATAATTATCATCTTCATCTTCAATTAAATTATCAATATATAAGTTCTTTTCTTCTTTTATTGATATTATATCTGGTACAAATTTTTCATCTTCATCTAATTCATAATTTCTATATAATACCTTATTTAAAATTTTATTCTTTTTATTCTGCTCTTTTTTCTTATTTTTTATTTTATTAATATCAACTTCTCGTTTTAAAAAACCTTGTTTTAATAATTTATCATATATATCGTCATCATCCATTATATTATATAAATATATTTTTCTTTAATTATGTAATATTAATAGTATTTAAAAAAGTATCTTTATTTAAAATAAATGAGTTCAGATAAAGTAAAATGGAGTTCTTTAATAAATTTCGAAGATTTTTATAAAAATGAAAAAATAGAAGTATATGAATCCGACAATGACGAAGAAGAAATTAAATTGAATATAAATTCAATTGATTTTAGTTTGAATAATGAAAAAATATTAAATGAAATAAATAAAATTTTAAAAGAAAAAAATTTAAATAATTTAACCTCTTTAGAAATTTTAAAACAACAAGATTTAGTTTCATCATATATAAGTAAAAGTATACAAAATAATATTATAAATAAAATATTTTTTATTGAATGTATTTCTTATCTGAAGGAAACATCAAATATATTGAGTGATAAAATAACCCAAACATTATTTTTACATAATTATAATTTTATTAAAAAAGATAAAATTATTCGTAGTTCTTACAAATTTTGTAATTACAAACATGACTGTACGTATAATTATGAAAAAGGTAAAAAAGGATGTTATGCAGATCATTACCCACATAACATGGTATATGCTGATTGTGACGCATTGTTAGAATGCATCAATAAATATTACGTGGAAGATAATGAAATTCAAAATAAAGAATTAGTCAGATGTATTAATACAATATCATTTGTAATTAGACATATGTATGAAGAATTGAATAATTTATGTTTATATTCTAATAGAACTGATCATGATAAATTTCATTATATTAAATCTAATAATCAAAAAAAATTTAATAATACTAAAGTAAGAACTGTTGATATCTAATGTAATAATATATCTTCTGATTGTATATTCCCATTATTAATTGATTCATCTGAATCACTTAATTCTTTGATATTATCAAAAGTCTGACCAGAATTTTCTGAATCTATTAAATCTTCTTCTGGTTCTTTTTGGTTAAAAATATTATTAAATATACTACTCCCAATATTTTTATTTATTACATTAAAATTATTCTTATAAAATTCTTTCGCTTTAATTCTATCTTCTAATAAATTATTTTTCTCTATTTTATTAAAAATAATATACTTATATTTAAAAATATCTGGAACATTTTCTAAAGTATATTTATTTCTTAATTTTATATAAACATCATAATCTACATTAAATCTTCTTTCTATTTCTTCCTCTTTTTCTTTTTCCTTCTTTTTTTTATTTTCTAAAATATTCTTTTTATTTAATAAATCTTCTATTTTTTGTCTTTGCTGTTCTATTAAATCATTTTTATTATTATCTTCAATTAACGCAATTTCATCATTAGTATTCTCAAATACTAAATTTAAACTATTATCATTTGAATCATTTAAATCCGATGTATCTGATGATATATCGGATGATTCAGACGAAGCTTCCTCAAAAATATTATAATCATTATTTTTATTATTTAAAATAGTTTCTAAAATATTATTATCTGATATATTACTGTATAAATGTACTATTTGAGACATTTTATTATTTGAACTATTTAAAGAATATAATAATTGAATATTATCATTAATTAAATTATAAGTTAAAAGATTCTCTTTTGTATTATTTTCTTTTATTTCATCTATTTTAAATGTAAAATCTGGAAAATTAATTCTATCATTTAATTTTTTAAATTCTACATAAACTGTTAAATAATTTATAATATTATCTAACATAATTGAAGATACATGCTCTAAATTATCATATAAACCAAATATATCAGTATTATTCCATAAAATAAACTTACTCATTATATATTTTATATAATATAGAATCTTTTTTATGTACTTTTTCGTAAAAAATTGATTTTTTTTTATATTATAAGAATATAGATATACTTATAATTATTAAATATGTCCGACAAAAAAATAACTTCATTCACATACGAAAATAAGAATAGAAATGATAGAAATAAAAATAAAAATAAAACTCTAAAATCACAAATAAAAACTAAATTATCATTAAATAATGATAATAACTTACCAAATAATGATATTAT
>CESM01002268.1_pt1 | contig 11362 bp, 13 predicted proteins | sample 361421 | NCBI WGS metagenome assembly CESM01 (sample SAMEA2622219, study PRJEB7988) | marine metagenome | isolation source: saline water (ENVO:00002010), including | reverse complement strand
TTTTGCTGTTTCTGTAACTTCTTTTGCCACATCTTTAGTAGTATCAACAACTGATTTTGTAACATCGCCTACAGCTTCAGTGGTATTTTTTACAATTGATTTGGAAGTATCCTTAAGTGTATTAATTATACTTGACATTAATGTAAATTTTATTTTTTTTTAGTATTGTCAAATGATTTTATACAGGTGCATATGATGCAAGATGGTCATCAGTACCCCCAATATTTGGTTTTTTGGTTGAGGCTGCTGGTGGAGCTGCAACAGTTAATTTAGGAGCAGCGCGAGTGGCGGCTCCTGGAGCAGAAACAGTACGACCACGAGGTGGTATTGCAACAGGTGGACCACGGACGCGTCCGTTAATTGGAACACCTGATGAGTCAAATGGAATACCCGAAGAGTCAAATGGAGCACCTGATGAGTCGGAAAAACCTGGAATATTTTGAGAAAAACTTTCGTATAAGTCTCTGTTTACACTTGCCATGCTAATTGAAAGAACAACCGCAAGTCCGATTAATATTCCCATTTTCAAATCAAAAAGTAATGTGACGAGTACAACTAAAAGTGATGCAACTTTACCTGGGCAAGTTGAGAATACATCAAGAACTGTTGCAGGAGTAACAACAACCATGTAAGCAATAATTGTTAGTGCTGTAACACATGGAATGATGTTATTAGGATTACAGAATCCAGATAATTTATTATTAGCCTTAATAACAGTTCCGGTTGTTTTATTAACAAGACCTTTCGCTGTACCGATAGTTTTAGATGTGGCTTTTACCCCAGTTGAAGCAACCATATCAACTGCTTTTTGAGTTTTTCCTGCAACACCTACTACAACTTTTTCTGCTTTTCCAACAACTGCTGAAGCAGCACCCGTTGCAGATTTAGTTCCGCTCGCGATTAGTTTAGAAACAGAAACTTTAGTCATTTAAATGTATCCAAGAATAAATTTTTACATGTCACAATCGGGACCAACTGCTGGAATCCATTCTTCTAGTTTCGTGTTAGAATTATACATAGAGGGTATTTCAGAAGCAGGATTATTGAAAGTAGGGCATTTAGGACATTCTGGATAATTTCCGGATTTTTTATCAGTTTCGTTTTTTTTAGAGCTTTCAACTATACCTTTTACGTAATATGGGTTATTTCGAATAAAGGTGTGTGGTTGTAATTGCGAGCGACGGATATAGTCGTCTAAATTTGGACAGGCGCTGTTTTCTAATATACTATCTTCTGATATACATCCTTGCGAACATCCAGAGGAATCAATATTTCCAGAGGAATCAATATTATCCAGAACTTCATCTTTTACACATTTTTCAGGTTCTTGAAAAGTTATAACCGCTCTAGGTGGGGGATTATATTCAATTGTTTGATTTATGGGTGGTTGAGTTGTAACCGGATCAACGGGAGTTGTAACCGGATCAACGGGAGTTGTAACTGGATCTACAACAGATGGCGAACTGGGTGCATTACATTTCGAAAATTCGGTATTATTATCAGTATTAATTGCTGATATGTCCCAAATTCCACCTGATGTTATTGATGCGTCGCCACCTTTTGTTACTAACAAATAAATTAAGCCAAAAATGACGGATAATATTATTAAGAGAAAAACAGTTGCGATTGCTTTATTCATATTGATATGACAGAAAGTTTAAACAAAGTCTATTTACAACTATTTTCGTATTCTTCTTGATATTCAAATTTAGGCATCAAAGAACCAAGTTGAGTATAATCTAAAACATCTACAGGAGTTCCTTGAGTATATGTTGGTAGAACTTTACATTTATCAGTTGGTGTACATACAGGGGGTTTTTTGTGCCATTGATTCCAATATTTATTTGGAAAGTATACAAAACCATATGGTGAGTCAATTTGTGGTTTTGGTTTTAGTTCTGAATCATCAAAAATTTCAGAATGAAATTGTTTTTCGTTCTGAAATTTTTGATTTGCGGAATTATTTGATGGACCACTAACCTTACATGCCGATTTTTCCCAAGAAGGTAATGTGTTATTGATGTTAACAATCGGTGTAACTGGCTCTGCTTTTACTTTTTCAATTGGGAAATCAGGTTGTGTTTCTTTTACAACACTGCCACAAGTTTCATCAATATAAGTGAAATTTAAAGATGACGGAACTTTGCTATTTCTACGCATGGTATCTTTTAATATAATCGTATCATCTACACGTGATTCATTAGTAGCAATCTCTTCATCATTATCTGATTCGGATGATGATTCCGATGATGACGAATCACCTGAATCATCAAAATTCTCAAGAGTTATTGAACCCGTATTATTTGTATCTTTAAAGTCAAGATGTCCAATACGTTTTTTATTTGTAAAAGATTCCGAGATAGCTTGTTTTGTAAAACAGCAATAAGTTACAATCAAGACAATCAAAATTGCCACAGCTAATAAATTTACCATTACAAAATCGAGATAAAAAAATTTGTGTAAGTATTTCTAAATGGTAATGAATCAATATACTTTTATACTTGTTGTATGGGTACTAGCATTTGGGTTTATAATATACGAAAGAACCAAATCTAATTTAATAATTCTAACTTGTCTATCGATTATTACAATTATATTAGCGAAAACAGAATCTACAAATGATGTATTACCCGAAATATTAACAAAAAATACAGAAATGTTGGAATGGATAGATTCTATGTTTAAGTCAAGAAATGAGGATGATAGATACAGGTGCTATAATGAAATAAGGAACATGTTATATAGTGATTCTTTATTAAAAGATAAAACGGATCACGGGTATATAACAGCAGTAATTGAAAAATATAAGCCAGAACTACCGATAGCACATAATCATGATTTAGATACAAATTATTCTATATCTACTGGATTTACAAGAAACTAAAACAGATTTTAATATTATAAATTGTAATTATGATATTCCGAGAATGGAAAAGTGTGTTTTTATGTACATTTGTACTAATAGTATTGTGGCTTTTTATAAAAACCTTCTTTAAAAATGTTGAAAGCTTTGAACAGTTAAATGACGAATCATCGTCCGATACTGAAGACCAGTTAGAAGAAGACCAGTTAGAAGAAGACCAGTTAGAAGAAGACTCGTCTTCAGATACTGAAGATAAAAATATTATTGAAGATGAAGAAGAGGAAGAGGAAGAGGAAGAGTCTGATGATACTGAAGAAAACGAGGAAACTGAAGAGACTGAAGAAGATGATGGAGAAATATCATCTTGTGAATTATCTTCACGTATTTATCTATCAAAAGAGAATGTTAAATCAATTGAGGAAGATTTTGAGAGATATGAAGAATTATTGCCAATAATTGATATGTTTAAAAATGAGAATCTAATAGTTGAAAATATTGATAGTTCTATAGAATACAGGGATGGTTATATTGATGATTTGTATTTTGATGGGATGAATAAGCTTTCATGTAAACAATTAAGAAACTATTTCAATAAAAAAACAAGTAATGAATATTTGTCACCTTTAATAAAGAAGTCATCGCTAGAGAATATAAAGAAGACATTAGTAAAGGCGGCAAGAACAAAATAGAATTTAATAAAAATATACGTGTTATTTATGGGTAATATCAAATTTCTTCGTAATCCTAAAAGTCGTAAAAAAAGAAGATGGCAATGCCAGAAAAAAATACAGTTGCTAGTCGAAACACCTGGAAAAGTAATAATATCAAAAACAAGGAAAAAAACACGTAAAACAAGAGAGAAATTAGATAAAATGGATTCAAACACAAAGAGGAAGATACTTGAAAATCAAGGATTATTAAAAGAGAATTCGAATGCACCTCAAGAATTAGTAGATATTATGTTGAAGAACTTAGTCTAATACAAAAATATATAAAAATCGTAGCAACGCCTTTTAAAATAATATTTTTGGGCTGTTTAAAATTTTCCTGAGATTTAAGTATATCTTTAAAATCAAATGATGAATCTGATTTTGGTATATTTCTAGGAATAATACTAACATAACTCTCTCTCCAAGGACTACAATGTTTACAATATGATTTGTCTAAACAGAAATATATTTCCCTTGATTCTAACGAATTGCTACATGATGAACATTTCATGATCTGTTTCCCTAATAACTAGTTAAGTATCATTATTTCAAAAAAAATGATTAAACAAAATTTATTATCTATCAAGATAAGAGACTATGATTATCCCTGTCCGTTGTTTCACATGTGGTTCTGTAATAAGCGATAAATGGGTAAAATATTTGGAATTAGTAGATTATTATAGAAAAGAAACTGGTCATAGAGATGTTGAACTATTGGATGTTGATGCTTTAATATCAAGTGAAAATCCCGTTACAGCAGAATCTAAGGCATTATCAGATTTACAAATAAAACGGGTTTGTTGTCGAAGACATTTCCTTTGTAATGTAGATATGGTTGATCAAATATAATTGTAGTAAAAACATCTCATATATAAAAATATTACTAATAATGTCTAATAATAAACACTCATTGTCGGGATATACAAAAATATATACACTTAATCAATTAGCAAAATCTTTCAGTAAAGGAGATTATGATTCGGCATGTTTTTGGTCGGTAGAAATGCATATATCTGGGTGGATTGATCATTGGTGGGTAGGGGTTACAAACTATTGTGCTTTAAATATTCATATATCAAATCCAAAAATTGGTAAGTTTTTATATAAAATTTGTTCTGATTATCCTGCTTTGACAGGGAAAGGGGATGTGAATGCAGATAATATACGACAGTCTATCGCATTAGTCGCAGGCGTAATTACATTTAGTCCTAAAGATGTTGAGTGGAGTATACCAAAACCAATTACTATACCTGTACGAGAGGAAGTGTCTATACTTAATGAGATTACATTAACAAGGTCAAATAACTCTGCCTTAAGGGCGAGTTTGAAAGGTGATCCTCAGTTCATGATAAAATTAATGTCAAAAATGGCGAACTGTATTGAAAGTATGGATTTTTATGGTGCAATTAAAGTAATTTCAATTGGTCTTTTTCTGGATAAACACAAATTATACAAGAAAAAAATCAAATGTTGTTGTAGAGCTTGGAAAGGTCTTGACAAAAGATATCAAGATAGCTGGCTTTTATTCGTTTGGGATGTGTTAATGGCTATATCACTAACAAAGAATATGAACGAAATTGTTGGAAGTTGGAGAGCAATGTATATTGCAAACTGTAGTATATGTCAAATAAAAACACTAATGACCTATATTATATCGTGTATTGGATTATTATCTCATAAAATAAATTTGAATACGAAATGCGTACAAAATGAGATAACAATTAATAAGGGTTGTGCTTCAATCGACCTAATGTATAGAGATGTAATACGCAACTTAAAGAAAAACAATCGTTAAACATTCAAATCACTAAATAGTTTTTCTAAACTATCACCATAATCTCTTTTCTTATCTGCAACAACTTCGTCAGCCCTTTTAGATGCTTGAATATTTGCCTCATCTTCACTCATTCCATTCTCCATATTCTCATAAAATTCCTGATTATAAACCGCCGACCATAATGATTCTTCTTCCTCTTTTTCTAATAATATATTATTTGATTCATCTTCAAATCTTTTACGTGATTTCTCTATTGCATTATAGGAACATATTCGTATGATTTTTTTTTGAAAGGCCTTGATATTCAATCTTAATTCTTCATGTGCATCTATCTCTCGTTGAACCATTGTTGCATCTAATCCCAGGTGAGGGACGGCGGTACCATCGATAGTTACAAGACCTCCAATACCAAACCGATAATTATTACTATTTTCTCTATCATATGCTCTCACAACCCTATTATTTCCAACAATACTGATAATGTCACTACCATGTTCAAACAAATAATAGTTATATACAACAGGAAGGTCAAGTACTATATACCTTTCAATTCCAGTATGATGATGTAGTATTGGATTACTCAGAACAAACATATTGAATAATTTTAGAATTTCATTACTTGGTTGCTTCTTAAAAAATCTTATGAATTTTTTTATGTCCTCCTCCGTTTCAAGTTTTGTTTCATTCACATCCTCCTGACCTGGTATGGCTTCTGGGAGAGTAGTAAAATGAATATCTCTTCTTAGAGGAGTATTTGGAATAACACGTCCTCCAATATAAAAACTTGCAGAAGGATATACACCTCGTAATCTAAGTAAAGTATGAATCATCCACTTTTCAAGTTCATCCAGTTTTGATTCAACTGATTTACAATAAAATCTAGGATGCTTTTTATCAAATATATCTAAGTATTCATATAAGGAATTTTCTGAATTACTTGATAAATATGGTTCCAATTCTTTTAACTTTTCAGGAGTTAGATCTTCTGGTTTCATGCCGCCTAAAAATTTTTGAATCTCTCCATCTTTAAAATCTGTACCTTCAATATTTTTACCATATTCCCCACTAATATTTGCAGGAAGCTTTACTTTATACATAGCGCCCACTTCGGCAACCATACCTTTATCCACCGCCTTTTGAGCGTAATAATCTTGAAATACTTTCAATGTATTTCTCATCTTCCTGAGTTCAGATGGCGAATCGCGGTTTAGCGAAACAAGCTGTCTATGATCATTTATAAAATTAATTCCTAATTCTAATGCAGTATATCCATCAGATCTATTCCATGGCGTCCACTGCCAAGGTGTAGCTTTCAAATCTGGATTTGCTCCATTTTTCAATAATAATTCTACAATCTTTTTATTACCTTTGACTGTAGCCCAATGTAATGCTGTCATATTTGTCACATTTTGAACATGATTAACATTTGCTCCCTTTTTTATTAATAGAAGCACCATCTCATAATGACCACTGTTTACAGCTTGTATTAATGGCGTACCTTTTTGAGGTACTTCTAATTCAATGTCTGCACCATATTTTAATAATAATATTACAGTATTACGCCAGTCATTCTTTGCCGCAATAATCAGCGGAGTATTATCATAGTCGTTAATATAATTCGGATTTGCACCTTTATTTAATAAGTCTTTGATATCATAATATAAAGAATCTCCGCTAATTCCAAGTCTTCGCATTCGTGTATTTGCAATTCTAACTAACTCTTCATCTTCTGATCCTTCTAATTCTATATCAGTAGGAGAATCCAATCTTTGTGCTTCTCTAAAATGTATACTTTGATAGTGATACAAACGATCCATCAGCTCTCTACCCAATCTTGCTTGTTCTCTTTTTTCTTTTTTTGTTTTAAGTTTCCTAATTAAATCAAGTGCAACTTTCATATCTCGGTTGCGTAGATCACGAGTTGCTCTTCTTATAGAATGTGAACTATTATCAAGTGGATCAGAATAAAAATCACTTTGGGTATCAGAAAAATTATCATCACCAATTTCTTCAAAATTATCTGTATTCATACCACCAACAAATTCAGTTGAAATAGTTTCTTGTTGGCTTTGATATTCTGTAACAATTTTAAGTATATTTACTGCATTATCATACTTTTCTCGTACAGAATCTTGCTCAATTATCATAGAGGTGTATTGAGCACGAAGTCTTTCCTCTTCCTCGTCTTCATCCGTTAATTCCCCTCGAGAATGTGTCAGATTCATTCTACTTGCCATTATTTCAATCATAGCTGATCGAGCTGCAGTTGCCGCTTTTAAATTTTCATCTAATACTCTTTTTTTTGCTAAAGCAATCTGTTGAGCATTTAGACCAGATGAATTAATAATCGAAATATCTGCTTTAGAAGATTTAATTAATACTCTAACTGATTCGATATTAGAATTATCAATAGCCCAATGTAGTGGTGTTTGACCATCATTATCAATAGCGTTAATATTTACACCACCTATAAGTCCAAGATCTGACAATAGAATTTCTATATTTTCATATTTGTTATACATAGCTGCCTTATGTAAAGGCGTTACTCCATTATTATTTTTTAAATCTAAACTATCATATTTTGGTGTAAGCAATCTAAGTAGTTCTATATTTCTAGTAGCAGCAATATGTAAAGGGGTATCTCCATCAATATCCTTACAATGTACATTAGCCCCTTTATCTAATAAAATTTTAACAATAGACGGACTATTATTTAATATAGCAATAAGAAGTGGCGTCTCTTTATACCTTTCGGCTTCTTTATTAATATCGGCATTGTTATCAACTAACATCTGAAAAATAGTTGGATTTCCAATCATTGCTGCGAAATGAAGAGGAGCATATCCATCTTTTGTACTATAATTAACATCTAAACCGTTATCTATACATTTTTGGACAAAATCTGAAAACTCTGCATTAACAGATGCGTGTAATAAGGTAAAACCATCATTATTAGCACGATTATCAATTATAGCTCCTTTGGAATGTAAAAAATCCGCAGCATCATAATATTTATATATTAATGCTGCTTGTAAAGGCGTGTCACCTTCATCATCTTGAACATTAATATCTACACCATTGTCTAACAATGTGGATATAACCGGGATACTATTTTGACTAGTCGCAAGTATAATAGGTGTAAAACCGTCTCCATTTTTAGAATTTATAACTTGTTCTAAACTTATTGGTGGTTCTGTAGTGACTGTATTTTTGAGAAAACCAGAGTCAAAAAAACGATTTATTAGAAGATTAATTATATTTATATGTCCTTTGTATGCCGCTAAATGTATTGGCGTATTATTATCATTGTCTGATGTAAATTGAGCGTTATTATTTATTAACAATGTAACAATATCAAGACGTTCATTCGACAGACCACATACAAGATGTAAAGGGGTTAATCCTTCTTCATAAATATGATTTACATCTGCGTTATTATCTATAAGATGTTGTAAGAGATTGATAGGTTTATTGTTTGCAATCGCTAAAGAAAGTTCTCTATTATAATCGGCTTGTTCTAATATACATATTCTTCTATCTTTACAATGAGGACATCCCCTATCTGAATTACCTTCCTTACACCATCTGACAATACAAGATTTATGATATTTTTGGTTACATTCTACACATTGTTTGATATTGTCTGTAGGAACTTCTAAAAAACTCTCCCTACAAATTAAACAAATAGTATTATCTTGTTTTGCCTCTTCATCATATATTGGATTACTCATAATTAGAGTTTATAATAAAATTTTTATGTATAAGACTATGATATTAATTATTGAATAATGAAACTATCTACAATAAAAAAGTGGATGCTATGTTTTTTTTGTTGTAGGAGCAAAATGCCAAAAAAAATAATAATAGTTTTCCCAGGTTTTGGTATATTACCAAAGGAATATGATGAAATTTTACCTAAAAATATACATAAAGTCCACTTAGATATTTGGACAGATGATGAACTAAAAAATATACTAAGTCTGATTGAAGATAATAAGCTAGGTCCACCAGGAACATCCAGTTATAACGAATGGTTTGATAGTATCGTAAGTGATTGTAAGGAAAAAATATTGTCAGAAATGAGAAGATATGGATATAAACTTCCAAGAATCATATATTTTTCACATTCTCTTGGTTCAGAGGTAGCAGAAAAATTATTAGACTATGCAGATGGTATAATAACTTATGGTGGTATTGTGAAGAGAAGTCATATTAAAACAAAAAATCTACTTGGAACAGAAGATAAGTTGGCAAGTAGATATTATAAATCATGGCCAAAAGATGCACGCCCGATAATAGATCTGAATCATTTTAGTTGTGTATCAGAAGTAAGTAAGAACCGTTCTCTAACTTGGAGAAAAAAACTAGGTATTCCAGCTATAACAGAGAAACAACATACTGATGATAAGAGATATATAATAAGCCGAGAAATCGAGTGGTTTGTATCTGGGTTTTTATAAGAGATATGGCAAAAATGTTTTATAGTTTAGACGATTTGAATATAGAATCATGTAAATTAAGAAATATACCAAGTTGTTTTAAAACAATGTTCAAATTTGTAAAACCCTTACTTTGTAAACACGCACTCGATGTTTTAGAAATCGAACAAATTAAGAAGTAGTTGGAGTAGTCGTAGTGTTTTTGTTAAAGTCATTATATATATGATTTATCACTTCTTTTACAACTTCTTCTCTTTGAATATCCTTCTTTTCAAGAGTGATAAGTTTGATACGTTTCAAAATATTGGATGCACTATTGATACGTTTCACTAAATCTGCAAGCCCATTTGATTTAACCTTTCTATCGCATTGAGAAGGATCACCAATAATTATCAATTTTGAGTTCTTTCCAATTCTTGTCATTAACATCACCATTTGTTCAATAGATGCATTTTGCATTTCATCTGCAATTATAAACTTATCCTCAAATGTTCTACCTCGCATATAAGCAAGAGGTACAATTTGTATCAATTCATTTTTGATCATATTTTCAACATAAGGTCTTGACAATATTTTCTCGAAGTTATCAAAAAGTGGTTGAGTAAATGGCTTCATTTTATCATCTAAATCTCCCGGTAAAAAACCTATATCTTCATCGGCACATACTGCTGGTCTGGTTATAATAATACGATTGGTTTCTTGATTTAATAAAGAACGAACCCCTTCTTGACATGAAATTAATGTTTTTCCTGTACCAGCGGACCCCTGGCAAACAACGATGTGAGTATTAGAGGAACGAATCGAATCAAGAAAGATTCCTTGATTTTTTGTTTTAGGCGTACAATATCGTGGATTGGGAATATGATATTGATATTGTTCAGATTCATCCGAATCGGATGAAATACTCAACAGTCTGCGTCTTCTCAGATTCTTTTCTTTCCCTTTTTTTCTTCCCATGACTGAGTTCAATTTATAAAATTGAACTCTTAAATGTAAATTTACAGGGTATAAATTTGGAATAAAAATGATATAACATTTTAGTATGAAAACAAAAGATACTATTACTATGTTTACCAATCTCAAGACAAGTGAAAATGGTCGTATTCTGGAATTTGATATTAATGGTTTAGAAACGTCTATTGTAAATGGTTTAAGACGCACAGTTTTAAATGATATTCTGAACATTGGTTTCGGTTATGAGCCTGAAAAAACAATTAAAATTAACAAGAACACAACCGCTTTACATGATGAATTCTTAGCACATAGGATTTCACTATTGCCAGTAATGCTAAAAGAGTGGATTGAGACTCCAGCAAAATGTGAGCTTGATGATTATGTATTTCGTCTTATTGTAGATCAAAAATCTCAAGAATCAAAAAATGGACATGTAACCACAGACGATTTCCGGTTATTTAGAATTGTAGAAGGAAAAGAAGAAGAGATTGTACAAAATTGTTTTCCACATGAATTTACATATAAAAGTCCAATTCTAATCACACGCTTCCCACATCGCGATTCAGTGGATCAACAGTTAGATATTGAATGTAAATTAACTAAAGGAACTCATGCCAAA
>CESM01236292.1_pt1 | contig 11380 bp, 8 predicted proteins | sample 361421 | NCBI WGS metagenome assembly CESM01 (sample SAMEA2622219, study PRJEB7988) | marine metagenome | isolation source: saline water (ENVO:00002010), including | reverse complement strand
AGTACTAATAGCTCAATTGGCTTGATTTATGCACTGAAAAAAATTTTAATTTTACAGGATTAAATGATAGATAAAAAATTGTTATTAGATTTTTCAAAAAAATATTCGTTATTTAATTTTAGTGGCGAAAATTATTATTTTAAAAACAAAAAAAAATTTTATTTCAAAAAAAAAAATTGTGAAATTTGCAAATCTGCTAAAAATAATTTTATTTTCCAAAGAGTTGGCAAAATAAATTTTAATAAAGAATTTTATGGGTATCTTCCAATATCAATATGTTTAAGATGTGGATTAAAATTTTTATCTCCAAGGCCAAATAATTCGTTTTATAGAAGTTTTTTTAAGTTAGATTACGGCAAAACTTTTCATGGTAATAAAAAAAAATTTAATAAAAAAAAACTTCAGTCTCAATATGCTAGAGGAAAAAATTTTTTTAAATTTTTCAACAAACTGATCAAATCAAGAAACAAAAAAATGTTAGATCATGGATGTGCAACTGGGGTTACATCGTTGGTGTGGAAAAAAAATGGCTGGGATGTATCTGGTATAGATCCACATTTACCAAGTATTGAGTATGGTAAAAAAGAATATGGTTTAGATTTAAAATGTTGTTATGGAGAAAAAATAGATTTTAAAAGTAATAGTTTTGGAATCGTTATCAGTCTTGGATCACTTGAACACTGTTACGATGTAACTAAAAACTTAAAGGAAATTCACAGAGTTTTGGTTGATAGTGGTTGTATAATAATAAGATTTAGAAAAGAAAAAATCACAGGATCACCTATAGAGTATTTTAATAGCGTTACTTTAAGGTATTTCAAAAAAAAAAATTTAACTTTTTTATTAAAAAAAAACGGTTTTAAAAATATTAGATTTATAGACAAGCCAGTAGAGGGATATGAAACTTTTTCATATGTAGTCGCAAAAAAAAAAAAATTTAGAACTAAAAATATCAAACTTCCTAATGAAAAAAACAACATTTTACTTAATGATTTAAAGAGAATATTTTTAGCATATTATTTAAGATGTTTAGAAATAAAAAAACGTAAGTTAGATATTAAAAACGTCAATTTAAAAAAAAAATTATCTTTTATAAATAAAAATAAAATTGCTCTCATGAATATTGGTAAAAAAAAATCAATTGAAAGATATTTTGATGAAACAAAAAAGTTTTTGCTTTTTTTGAGAAGAAATATTGATTAAATAATAAATATGTGTGGTTTTCTAGTCGTCTATAATGATTTAAAATTGAATTTAGATAAAAAAGAATATGTTGAATCTTTAAAAAAGATACGACATAGGGGGCCAGATAAAAGTTCAAATTTTTTTTCCACTAAGATTTTCATGGGTTTTAACCGTCTTAAAATATTGGATCTTTCTGCAAATGCAAATCAGCCAATGTCATCACAAAACAAAAGATACAATTTAGTATACAATGGTGAAATTTATAATTATTTGGAATTAAAAAAAAAATATTTTAAAAATTATAATTTTAAATCAAATGGTGACACTGAATTATTGCTTAAGGGTTATGAAAAATTTGGAAAAAAATTCTTTCAAAAGCTAAATGGAATGTGGGCTGTAATTATATATGATAAAATTCTCAAAAAATTTATAGTATCGAGAGACAGGCTAGGTCTTAAACCTTTGTATTTTTCAAAAATAAAAAAAACAAACAATAGTAATGAATATATTTTTTCAAGTGAGCAAAAATCAATTTTATATTTGTTAAAAAAAAATAATATTAAAGCAACACTTAACATAAATTATGCTATTAATTTTTTACAAAATGGGAATTGTGATTTTAAAAATGACACTTTCTATAATGAAATAAGTTCTGTTGAGGAAGGAGCTATTTATTCTTTAAATAAAAGTTTTAAAAAACATAGTAAAATTTGGTCTTTGAAATTTAAAGAAAATGGTGAATCAAAAGATCTAATTACCCTAAAAAGGGTATTTAATAAAACTATTGAGCAACACACAATAGCCGACACTAAAATTGCAACTACTTTATCAAGAGGAATAGATTCTAATCTAATTTATGCTTTAGCAAAAAAAGTTAAAAAAATTGATGCTTTCACTCTGAAATTAGAGAACGGAAATAATAAAGAATATAATTCAATGATAAAAAATTCAAAAAAAGATAGAATCAATTTTTCAACTGTTATAGTAAAAAATAAAAATTTAAAAAAAAAATTTGATCTTTTTTTAAATTTTATGGATGAGCCATTCGTATCAGATAATATGTTTTACCAATCTTATCTCACTGAAAACTTAAAAAGAAGGCGATATAAAATTTTATTATGCGGTGATGGGGCTGACGAGTTTTTCTTTGGCTATGAAAAACAATATTTTTTATTTCTTATTCATTTACTCAAAAAAGGAGATTTTTTTAATCTTATAAAGCAAATCAAATATTCTAATATGATAACCTTTAGTGACTTTATTAAAAAGAGTTTTAAATATTTTACGATGGGACACGGAAAGAGATCAATTCTAATTGATGATTATTCAAAAAATATAATTAACGCCGATATTCTCTCAAAGGCAAAAAACTTTTATAAAAATAACAAAAGTTTTTTAAGTGATTTTCATGATGAAACTTATAATAGATATAAATTGGATATTATAAAAATTAATAAGGCAAATGATATTTCTGGAATGATGAATTCTATTGAAATAAGAGCACCTTTTTTAGATCATAGAATTATTGATATTTCTCAAAAATTTAGTTTTTTGGATTCCTTCCAAAACAACAAAAGCAAATCTTTATTAAGAAAGATATTCGGACAGGAATTGCCACAAAGTATAATTAAAGAAAAAAAAAAAATTAAAAGACCAAGTAATATTGTAAATTTTGTATATAAAGTTTTAGATAAAAATATAAGAGACCAAATTAAAAATAAAGAAAATAGTAAACTATTTTCAAGTAATTTAAATAGAATTTACAATCAAAACAAAAAGGAACTTAATATGAATGCTGCATATATTTGGTTCAGATTTTATCAGATTAATAAACTTATCTCTTTAAAAGCTTTATCAATTAAATATTAAAATTGAAAATAAATGAATGGCTCTGCCTTTTTTAATCCAAAAAATATTATTAATATTAAAATAATAAATATTTTTAAACCAGAGACATAATCAAAGTTTAATGTGAAAAAGTTTTTATGATTTTTAAAAAAAGAATTAGAATTTTTAAAAATAAAACATATTATAAATGATATGAATAAGATTAATAATCCAAAATAATCATCACTAGAGATTATATTAAAATTAAAATTAAAATTACTATTTACACCCAAAAGAGATAAATAATAATTCTTAGTTATTTCTAAATTTTGTGATCTAAAGGGTACCCAGGCGATAATTACACATAAAAATGTAAGGAATTTATAGAAGATGAGATTAAAGTTAGTATTGTTATTTATATAATTTTTATAAATAAAATTTATATAAATATAAATTCCATGCAAAAAACCCCATAAAATAAAATTCCAGGAAGGTCCATGCCATAATCCTGAAATAGAAAAAGTTATTATTGCAGAAATAAAGATATTAACAAATGTATTATTAACATTTTTAAAATTAAAAAAATTTTTTCTAAATAACCATAAACTTAAGAAATTAAAAAGATATTCATTTATGAATCTAGATAAAGTTATATGCCACTTTTTCCAAAATTCTATTATAGAGCTTGATTTGTATGGCGAGTTAAAATTAAAGGGAAATTTAAATCCAAATATTAAAGCTAGTCCGATAGCCATATCTGAATAAGCACTAAAATCAAAATAAATTTGAAAAGAATAAGCTAATAAACCAATCCATTGTTCAAAAAAATTTATTTGGCTGAATGAGAGTGATGAATCAAAAATAGGTGTTGCTATTTTTTCTAAATTATCAGCCAAAAAATTTTTTTTGAAAATACCTATTATAAAGAGAGAAGAACCTTTGATAAAGTTTTTAATAAAAATTTTTTTTGTTTTTGTAATTTTTTTTAATTGTGGAATAAATTCACTATTTTTTACAATTGGACCTGCTATTAACTGAGGAAAAAAAGTTACAAATAAAAAATAATTATAAAAAGAGTTTTTTTTTATTTTATTATTTCGTAAGTCTGAAAGATATCCAATTTGCTGAAATGTAAAAAAAGAGATTGCCAATGGCAAAGCTATATTTTTACTTTGAATATCAAAGTTGGTTAATAGATTTATATTTTCAATAATAAAATTTGTATATTTAAAGTACGATAAAATTAGTAGATTTCCAAAAATACCAATTATCAAATATTTATTTTTTTTTATATTTTCAGAAATTTTAATACTGATTAAATAATTAAATATAATTGAAGTAATAATCAAAAAAACATATTTCCAATTCCAATATGCATAAAAAAATAGGCTTAAGATCGAAAAACTTAATAAAAAATATTTTGTATTGCGTGATAAAATGAAAAGCACATAAGAAAAAATAGCAATAGGCAAAAAATAAAAAATGAAATTGAAAGAATTAAATAACATTTTATTTATTTAATAAATGGTCAAGAAAATTATTAAATTTTTTTAATTCCAAAATTTTTGCATTAGGGATCTTAATCTTAAATTCCTTTTCTATTTCCATTATTAAACTCATATGTCTCAATGAGTCCCAATTTGGATATACATTAAGTTCTATTTTTTTTATAGAATTCTCTATATTTGATCCAAATACTTTAATAAAAATTTTTTTTAGTTTTTTTTCCACAATTCTGTATTAAATAGTTTTTTTATGAACAAATACTACAAAATTTTGCTTTCATTCTCTATATCCCTTTTAATTTTTTTGATAATCACAATCTTTATATCTACACTTAATTTAAACTATCATTTTATAGATAAGGCAAAAGATAAAAACTATTTACTTTACAAATATCAAATAAAAAAAATTGAAAATTATAAAATTAATAAGTCAAATCTTATTTTTTTAGGTGATAGCTCTTTAGGAAATTCAATTGATAGCAATCTTTTTAACAAATTAAGTGGTTATAAATCAATTAACTTTGCTTTAAATGAAGCATATGGTTTTGCTGGGCAATTAAATTTATTAAGAGATATATTAAAAGTTCACAAACCTAAAAAAATTATTTTGTTTAATTCAATTAATTTTTTAAAAAAAAATACTGAAAATGAGGCATATCATCTAACATCTAGCTCATTTTTTGATATTAAAAATGCTTTTGATAAGATCAGTTTTATTAAATTTTATTATACCTACATTGTAAAATATTTAATTGTTAAATTAGAATTTAACATGACTGATTATCAAAATTTTTATAATCAAAGTATTAGTTTTGATTACATAAAACAAAGTAATAAAAAACCAAAAAAGATTGTAAAACAAATTTCAGGAATACAAAGTAATTTTGAGTCACAACATCATTATTTAAAATTAATTGAAAAACTTTGTAAAAAAGAAAAAATAGAAATAATTCAAATTTATGGTCCAATTTCAGAAAATTTTCTTCAATATGCAAATTTTTTGGTTCTAGAAAATGATAAATTTTACAGTAAATTTGATTATTTATTCAGAATAAAAAAACAAATAACTATTAATGATAATGAAATAGGTGATGATTATATGCATGTAAGGTATGATAAAAAAATTTTTTTTACAGAAAAATTTTATGAAATTCTTAAAGTTAAACTTTAAAAAAAAATGAAGAGATATTTCATTTTATTGATATTTTTGATATTAACATTAATTATCTTAATATATTTTCTCGAATTAGATCTAATTGAAATAACAGTTTCTTTACTAAAATTGATTGAGAAAGCTGGTTTAACATATTTTTAATAAAACATGAAATCTACAAAATCAAACAATCTTTTCTGGAAAAAAAAAATAAAATTAATTCATTGGAAAAAAATCCCAAAAAAAGTATTTAGTTCGAGTAATAATTCTTTCAAATGGTTTTCTGATGGAAAGCTTAATGTATGCTATAATTGTTTAGATTTTCATATTGAAAAAGGTATGGGAGATAAAATTGCAGTACATATAGTTTCTCAAGAAAATAGGATATTATCTTTAACATTCAAACAATTACTTAAAAGTGTTAAAAAATTTATTTTTTTACTTGAAAAAATTAAATTCGATAAAAAAAAATATATAGCAATTCATGCATCATCTTCTTTAGAATCAGTTATTGCTATGTTAAGTTGTGCAAGATTAGGAATTCCACATGCAGTCTTCTTTGAAGAACTGGAACAAAAATCTATTATTTCACGTTTAAAATTATTTAAACCTGATTTATTAATCACTAGATCAAACAATTTAGAATTTAAGAATAAATTTTCATCTTTAGATAGATATAAAATTTTTAAAAAATTAAAAATAATTTCATTTTCAAATAATCCAATTAAATCAGCTGACTATAAAATAAATTCAAAAGAGCTGATATCCTCTAAAAATTTAAAGCTAAGTGATACGATAAAATATGTTAATTCAAATCACAAACTTTTTACGCTGTTTACCTCTGGTTCAACTGGAATTCCCAAGGGTATAGAACACTCATCTGGAGGGTATTTAATCTATACTAAATATACTTGTATAAAAAAATTTGGCTTACAATCTAAAGATGTGATGTTTACTGCTTCAGATGCTGGTTGGATTAATGGTCATACTTATGCTCTTTATGGACCTTTGTCAGTAGGAGCTACAACAGTTTTAATCGAAAAACCATTTAAATTAATAGATTTATCTTTAATGCAAAAAATTTTAATCAATTGTAAAGTAAATATTTTATATCTTCCAGTAACATTAATTAGATTAGTTAAAGTTGCTTATGGAAATAATAAAATAAAAGAAAATTTTCTAAAAACTTTAGGTTCTATGGGAGAGCCACTTTCAAAGTTTATTGCAGATTGGTATCAAAAATTCTTCTTAAAAAAAAGAAAGAGTATAATTAATACATATTTTCAAACAGAAACAGGAGGAATAGTCTATTCACCTGAACATAATGACAGTAAAAAAAGTATTGAAAATGGATCAGTTGGAAAGTCAATTTCAAAAAATATTTCTATACTAAAAAATAAAAAATCTTTGTTTGAAATTAAAATTAATAATTCATGGCCGGGTTGTATGATTAATGTTTTGAATGGTCTTAAGGTTTATAAAAAGTATTGGGATAATGAAAAAAATTTTAAAATGTTTGATGAAGGTTTTATTAGTAAGAAAAAAAATTTATTTGTTTCAGGCCGAACGGATGATGTCGTTAATGTAAGAGGGCATAGAATTGGGTCAGGAGAAATCGAATCTATATTATTAAAGTTAAATGAAATAAGAGAAGCATGTGTTGTGGCAAAAAAGGATGCCATTCAAGGAAACAAAATCTATATTTTTATTACAATTAATAAAAAAAAATCTGAAAAAAAATTAAATGAAAAAATAAATAAATTGATACATCAAAATTTTGGCACTTTTGCAATACCAGAAAAAATTCTATTTGTTAGTAATTTACCAAAAACTAGAAGTGGAAAAATTCTAAGAAGAGTTCTGAGAGAAATCATTGAGGAAAGAAAAATTGATGATCTAAGTGATACAAGTACGATTTTGGATAAAAGTATTATAAAAGAAATATATGATCATATAAATTCTAAAATTTATGGTAATTGACAATAAAAGTTCTTTAATAATTATATTTTCATTATTTTTTTTATCTATTGAAATTTTTGATGATGATATTTTTAAATTAAATTATCTTATTTATGATTTATTTATAGTTCTATTAGGATATATATTTGGCAATAGTATAAAAAATGAACCTAATTTTAAAAATATAAAAATTTTTTTATCAAACTATTTATCTCAAATTTTAATTGCAGTTTTTTTTTATTTTATTATTTCAATCTTTTTAAAAAGCAATTTGCACCATTCAATTTTGAGAACTGGAGCCCTAGGAACAATTGGTTTATCGAATTTTTATTTGATGAAAAATCAAATAAATAATTTCGGTATGCAATCTTTGACAAATATTTTTTTTAGTACATGGTTTTTGTCAACAATATTACAAAATATTGTTTTTATTTATGTTTTAAAAGTTTTCTTTAAAAAAGAATTATTATTGAAATTTTTTTCAGTTTTATCATTTTTTATTTTTATATCGCTTTACTTATACGAATACACAGTAAATTATTTTTCATTTTTTTCAAAATTTTGGCAATTCTATTTAGGGTACTGGTGCTATCAAAATAAAAAAAAATTAAAGGTTAATGATTTATTATTATTAATTTTATTATTACTATTATTATTTATTCCAAAAAATATTGGATTAATAAATACCCCTTTATTTTCTCTAATTTTGGCTTTTATATTACTCAACCAAAATGATTTTCGATTAACTTTTAATAAAAAAATAAATGAATATTTTGAAAAATATTTTATCTCATTAGTTTTAATTTTACTTCCATTCAATAAAGTTTTTAATTTATATAGTATTTCCTTCGGATTTTTATTTGATCTAATAATTATATTTTTTTGTGTATTGTCTCTTATTTTATTAAGAAATTTTTTTTTAAAAATAATAAATTTAGCATCCTTTAATTACTCATTTTATTCAATAATTTTGTTAAATATAATTTTGAGTACTGTAATGATTGGTTATTCATATAAGAACAAAAGCTTTGATGATTTTTATCAATATTTTTATTCTGAATATGATTTTAAATCATGCAAAATTGATGAATTCAAAAAAAATGTTTCAAAATGTAAATTTATAATAGATCACAGAAATTCATCTTTATATTTTATTGGAAATAGTCATTCTGATATGCTTTTACCAATTATGAATGATCTTAAATTAGATGGCTATCAAATAATTTCTTTATACAAGTCTGGACTTTTTTCAAAATCTTTAACAGAGAATAAAAATTCAATAAATAGCAAAGAAACTATTGAGATAATTGATTTTTTAAAAAGTAACGCTAAAGAAGGTGATAAAGTAATTCTATCATCAAGAATTTTACCCTATTTTGAAAAAGACCTACAAGATTATCCACGTTTATCTTTCTACAAAGGCGAATTAATTACAAAACTAGAGTCATTAAATATCTTTAAAAAAGATTTAATTGACTTTGTAAAACAAATGAAAAAAAAAAAGATCGATGTTATTTACATTTTGCCATTCCCAGAATTTTTTTCAACACCTAACAAATGTTTTTCACCAATTCTTTATAATCTTAAAATTGAATATGAAAAAAAAGAGTGTGAAACTAGCAGTGAATTTCAATATGAAAGAAGAAAAAATTCTTACAACTCAATTATGTCAATTGTAAATAAGTTTGATAATTTTATTACAGTTGATCCAATCAATTTATTTTGTGACGAAATAAAGTGTTCTCCATTCATAAATGGTAGATCTTATTTTAGAGATAATGATCACGTGAATTACAACTCTAAATTAATTTTAAAAAATTTAATTAATAAAAGTATCAATCAATAAAAAAATTTTACATTTCTATTTTTGACCTTATTTTCTTTATTAAATATTTAAGTCAAAAAAGTTATTTTTAATATTCTTAATTTTAAAAATTTTGGAAATTTCTTTGTTTATTAATTTTAAACAATTATTATTTAGGTATGGATTTGAATAATTAATCTTATTTTTTTTATATAAATTCAAAACTTCATAAATTTTTGATAAAATTAATTTGTTATCAGACTTACAGTTAAAAACACTTCCCCCAAAAACTCTTCCAGACTGTCTTTTTCCAATATTAATAGTCGGAGTTTTTAAAGATGGAACTTCTATAATTCCACTGCTGGTATTACCGATTACTATTAAAGAATTAATTACTTCTTCAAAAAATTTGATTTGGCCTAGTGACAATGAATAGCTTGCATTTTTTTTTAATGTGCAAAACTTTTTAATTTTTGAGTTTATAAAGTTTATATCAGTATCATAACTTGCTAGAGTAAAATGTATCTTAAAATCTCTAATTTTTTTCAATGCTTTTAAAATTTCTAGTAAGTTATTTCTACTATTTAATAAGTTATTTGACTCTGAGTTTATACATACAACAATTGTATTTTTTTTTTTTATCTTATTATTATTTTTAAAATCTATATAAAATTTTTTAGCTTTAAATGCTCCTATTGATCCTACATTTGAAATATTTTCAGGATGTTCTCCTAACTGTTTAACTCTCTTTTTATATTTACTGGTTGAAGTAAAATGAAAGTTAGAAAGCTTAGTAATAATATGTCTAAAAACATCATCTTTTGAACCATGAGTTAATTCACCACCATGAATATGTAAAATTTTTATTGCGAATAAATTAGCAGCCATTGCACAACCTAAAGTTTGAAGCCTATCACCAAGTAGTATTAATAAATCAGGTTTATTATTATTAAACACGGATGATAATTTTTCGAATACATTTGAAAAGTTTAAAGCAACTTTTTTATAGGCAGTTCCTTGATGCTTTAATCTGATAAATTTTTTAACTTTTATCTTTTTTGTGTCAATAGTTTTCAAATTATTTTCAAATTTTTTTGAATTTTCGAATCCAGCTATTATAAATTGAACATCATATTTTTTTTTAAGTAAATTATATGTTTCCTTAAGTAGAAAAAATTCAGACCTACTTTCTGAAAAAATAAATATTTTTTTTCTATAATTTAATTGACTCATCAATATTAAAATTAAATTTTGAAATTTTATTAATTACTTTTTCATAATTAAATGAAGGTATACCCTTCCCAGTTCTTTTTGCCGTAATATTATTTAAAGTAAATTTTTGACCTTTTATAATTTTTTTTTTAGCAACTAAATATTTCTTTACATATTTCAAATTAGCTTTTTCACTCTTAGATATAAATACATTATGGCGTCCCAACATTTTTTGTGCAAAACTGACATTTTGAATCATATTTTTAAATTCTATTGGTTCCATACTAGATCTATGATCAGGACCCTTTAATCTTTTGTCTAATGTAAAATGTTTTTCTATAATATTCACACCTAACATAGTTGCACAAATAACTGCTAAGTCTCCTATCGAATGATCTGAGAAACCAACCTGGAGTTTAAATTTTTTTTTTAGATATTTTATTTTTCTCAAATTTATATCATCAATAGGAGTTGGATAAGCACTATTACAATGCATTAAAATTAAATTTTTCTTTTTAAATTTTTTCTTTTCAAAAATTTGTAACACTTTTTTAATCTCGTAAAGTTTTGTTAGACCACATGAAAGTAAAATTTTTTTTTTCTTTTTGATTTTATTAATCAACAGAAGATTTGTAAGTTCTGGCGAAGGTATTTTATAATAATCTAGATTAAGTTTTTCTGTAAATTCTAAGCTTTTCTCGTCAAAAAAACTTAGCAAAAATTTTATTTTTTTTT
>CESM01077153.1_pt1 | contig 11380 bp, 5 predicted proteins | sample 361421 | NCBI WGS metagenome assembly CESM01 (sample SAMEA2622219, study PRJEB7988) | marine metagenome | isolation source: saline water (ENVO:00002010), including | reverse complement strand
ACTTGTTGAGGGCGATGGCAAGCAAGTCATACAATATCGTACACCTGTGTGCCCAAATGCCGATACTTGGAGTGAATGCTATGCTGAGAAAGATAAAATCGAATGGAAGGCAGAAGTGAGTTGGATGATGGTATTAGGGGAATTAGCACCATATCTCCTTATTGTTTCATTAATTATAGGCCAACTTACTTTCAAGATTATTCGTAAACGTATAGAGGTTAAAAAGTCAAAGAAAGATACTCAAACAGTCTTTGAAGAACAGTTAATTGAGTTGGAATTAGCGGCTCAGATGGGGGAATTAGACGAGAAAATAATCACAGAGAATGGGGTGTTTGAAGAGGAATGGTTTGAAGATCTCAAATAGTCTTCAGTGGTCCATTTAATTGTATTTTCTTAAACATTCTGTTACAGGTTTTGTTACGGGTTAATTTGATGGTTTGTTAATTGAAATGATTGTAAATTCTCTCAGCTAATCCCTCTCCAATTCCTGATGCCGCTGTAAGTTGCTCTTGACTTGCATTTTCTATTCCCTTTATGCCACCAAAGTGCCTTAATAGCGCCTGAATCTTCTTTGCTCCTAATCCTTCAATATTTTCCATTGGACTTTTCAATCCCCCTTTTGAACGCCTCTTTCTATGGTAGGTATTGACGAATCGATGTGCTTCATCTCTAGCATGGACAAGTACTCTTGAACTCCGGTCAAGTATAACAGGATCAGTATCTATTCGCCATAGGGTTTCTTCCTTCTTTGCTAACGCAGCAATTGGAAAACTACCTGCAACGCCATTTTCTTCGATTGTCTTGTATACATGAGAAAGATGAACTTCTCCACCATCAAGAAGTAAAAGGTCGGGCCATTCATCTTGACGTTTAAGCCATCGTTCTACTACCTCTTTCATCATCCTGATGTCATCCATAACATCTGTTTTTACACGATATGTACGGTATTCCTTCTTTGATGGACGTCCGTTGCGTAGAACTATTGCAGCCCCTACTCTTTCATCCCCCCTCAATTGCGCCATATCAAAACATACGATATGATTGAGGGAATCATAACCATGTAATCTAGCTGCTTCATCCGCTGCGGCTTGTTCAAGACTTCCTGAGCGTCTGCTAGAACTGTGATGCGACTTAATTTCCGCATTACGGTCAGCCATTTTCCTCAGTTTAGCGTACTCACCACGTCTTGGATTCCTAATTTCTACAGAATTTCCTCGTCGTTCACTTAACCACTTGTTGAATTGATCAGATAACGGTGAAGGAACTAGTAGCATCTTTGGTGGTCGCCTGTTAGAATAGTGTTCTGAAAGTACTAATGAAACAGAATCTGTAATGTCTCCTCGATGAATTAGAGGATAGTTAACTTCACCTTGAATAACTCCATTTTTAGTGTGTAGGATGACTAATACAGCATTTTCACCATTAGAAGCAAATCCTACAGCATCACAGTCTTGATAGAATCTACTGTGAATAACTTGTTTTGAGATGGTTGCATTTACTGTTGCAATTAAATCGCGTTTATTTGCGGCAGTTTCGTAATCTAATTCTATCGAAGCATCATCCATTTCCTTTTGTAGAGATGTGATTAAAATTCCGGCATCTCCATCTAATATTTTGGTTACTGTTCTGACAATTTCTGGATATCCTTCAGGATCTACACATGGACCCTTGCATAGTCCAATATGTTTCGAAAAACATCCATCTTCGCCATTACAATCTTTGTCTCTAATTCCAAACTGACTTCTCAGAAGTTGAATAACTCTTTTTGCTGCACCAGCATCAGGAAAAGGCCCCCATCTAAGATCGCCATCAGAAGGAAATCTAGTGTAGCGAATCCTTGGAAATTCTTCATTCGTTATAGAGATAAATGGATAGGATTTATCATCCTTTAATCTAGAATTATATCTTGGTTTATGTTTACGAATTAACTCTCTTTCTAGAATAAGAGCCTCGCTAGGAGATTGAGTCACTATGTATTCAATATCATCTGAAGAAGCAACAAGTGAGGGTATCTTATCGCGATCAGGATTCGTTGCAAAATATGATTTTACTCGTGAACGGAGGTTAGTTGCCTTTCCTACGTACATTACCCTACCATCTTCATGCCGGAAAAGGTATACTCCGGACTTGTTTGGTAGGTTCAGAGAGGCCGGATCAACTGGCATGGGGATGAATCGGTGAAGGTCAACGCCCATGAACTGATGGCCTCGCTGACGATGCGTGTTGAGTAATACTCAGAGCGCCATCCTTCTCAGAATTTCTGAGTTTGGTGTTGAAGTGAAGTCATCTTGGGATGTACCCAGAGCCCTCTCACTACCCGGTCTAGCAGAACACCTCGGTCTAGTTAGATCTGCAATACATAATCCTCTGAAAGAACTGGAAGAGATGGGGTTAATTGAAACCAGACTAGCTCATGTTATTGATGGAGGATCACGTAAGCGAACTGTAGTACATTTAACATCACTTGGTCATGAAAGAGTTGAATCTATTTCTAGTGATGATGTAACCGAATCAAGAGGAATTTCAGTAGGTCCTTTGCCACAATCAGTTAATCTAATAGGGCGTGAAGAAATCGTCCATAGAATAGTTGAGAAAATGCTTAATTTCGACAAGATTCAATTGAGTGGTCTTCCCGGAATTGGAAAAACCAGTATTGCTAGAAAAGTTGCAGATGAAGTAATGGAGAAGGGATGGAAAGTTTGCTGGTCTACTTGTAATTTCGATACAGATATTTCGATAATTGGAAGTACATGGCTAAATGGTGAATCTCCGAGAGATCCTCAAGCGATAGCTTCTGCAATTAGTTCCAAGAAAACACTTCTAATATTGGACGAAGTTCAGGAACTGTCCAGTAGACATACAGAATCAATCTCAGAATTAATTCAAGCCTGTTCGAGAGAAAAAGTGGCTTGTTTAATTTCAGTACGAGCTCCAAGTCCTTTTGGTAAAATAGAAGGATTTGAAGAATTCAGGATAGATGGACTGAAGACTATAGATGCACTAAATCTTCTACCTCAAAATATAGATTCAGAATCTGCTGAAAAAGTGGTTGAAGCACTTGGAGGACACCCCCTCGCGCTCAGACTATGGGATTATGATGATGAGATGCCTGCCAAAGGTCAGGCTGTAACTGAATATGTGCAAAAAACAGTTCTAACAAGACTCAATTCTGAAGCAACATCCACTTTAGATGAATTGAGTCTATCTCCTTTACCTCTAGCATTTGATGAGGTCATTAGTGAAGATGGTGCATGGTCTCTAGAAGAGTCAGCAGTATTGCGATGGGTTGAGAATCTAATTGAACCCCATCATTTGATTCGTAATGTACGACTTTCGATAATAGATGAAGAATCAGTACGCGCAATTCACAGTAAAAGCGCTATTCTATGGGCACAAAGAGAAGGATCTCGTGCTCGTAGGATTGAGGCCCATCATCGACTTAGTTCAGGGGATGATATTGATCCTGATTGGCTGGTAAATATAGTTGAGACAATTGCACAAGAAGATAGCGCAGCAGCAGCAGTTCTTATTGAGGATGCATCACTTTCTATTGATGATGAAAAAATTCACTTTGCAGCAGTAGATCTTGCGCTAGAACGTGGTGAGCATCTAATTGCGGAGAGTCATTTAGATATGATCGAAGAGAGTCCTCAAAGTCTTATCCGGCGGGCTCGTATTTATCGATATAGAGGTGATAATAATAGTGCCCAAAAAGCAGAATCAGAGGCTCTGAAATCTCTTTCTCCCGCAGAAAGAGTAAGGCTCCAGATTTCATCTCTAGTCAGATGCTATGATGACCGACTACCAGGAGAGAGTTCAGCTGTGAATATTGAACAATTATCACAAGTTGACTTTTCTCTTATTCCTGACACTGATAAATCAGCAGCAGCGTTGTCGATTAATCTCTTACGTCACGCATTGGCATTAGACTCTGGTGACGTAGAAGCGGTTGCCAATACAAGATCATATCTTGCTGTTTCACTTGGTGAAGACCATCCTTTATTGTCATTAATTGATTTGAGAACTCGGTTGTCTTTTGACACACCGGATTCACTTGAAATAGCACGTAAATACATTGAGAAAGAAGAAGATCTAATGTCAAGAACTCGGGCAATACTATTTGCTTTAGAATCAAGTCATCCAGAGATTCCTCAATGGTTGAAGAATCAACATGCTATGATAAAAACAGGATCTCTACGGAAAGACTTGCCTAGTCACAGAAGACTAGTTGCTCAGTGTTGGTATTGGAGAGGTGTATTAGAGCCCAATATGCGTTTATCACACTGGAGAGAAGCGATAAATAGATTCAAATCTGCAGAATGTAGTAAAGCTTCAAGTGATTTACTGGTAAAACTTTCTAGATCATTGTAATCAATATAATATTGACTTATTATTGCCATTTTTACCGCTTAAATTTAGATTAAGCACATGACCATCTAGGGGGAAGTAATACAACAAGATGAGAAGGCCGCCAAACATGAGCGGGAGTGAGCAAGGCATAGGTGGCCGTGCGATCTTGATGGTAGTTCTACTGTTAATATCATCTCATATTTCTTTAGCAACTCAAGCCATTGATTCTCGTTCAACTACTGTATGGTCCGGTACTGTGACTCTTTCAGACGGTTATACTGTAAGTTCTCAGGACATCCTAGTTGTACAGGAAGGAACCACTATTCAACTCGGTGATGACAAGCACATCCAAGTAGATGGTAGGGTGAATTTCCAAGGGAGTGAGACTAATCCTATCATAATAGAATCAATATTTGGTAATCATGATGGGATTGTATTCAACCAGTCAAGTTTTAATTTAGGTTCTAGAATAGAAAATACAACGATAAATAGTGCAGAATTTGGAATTACAGTCTATGCTAGTAATCCGATAATCAGTAATGTTGTTGTAAATAATGCAGATAGAGTAGCTATTGACTTATTCGATTCTGCAACGCCTCAAATATTCAATCTAACAATTAATGGAGGTGGTCAAGATGTCCATGGGACCTCAACAAGTTGGCGATACGGAATAGGCCTTTCAGTTGGTGCTAATTCGGCACCCATTGTTGATGGATTAGTTGCTGATGGACTCATAACACGAGGTCTAAATTATTGGGGTAATTCTGGCGGCATGATGTCTAATCTAGAAATTTCTAATATAAGCGGTGCAACTATGTCGATAGCAGCGGGCATATGGGTTGAAGATTCAATACCACTAGTTACTGATACCCACATTTCAAGGTCCGACAATGGCATATATGTTAGGCATATTACACAGAATTGGCAAACTAGACCATTTTTCGATCAGGTAACTATTGATGACAGTATGTATAGAGGCATAATGGTTGAACAATATAATCACAGTCAGTTTTCTAACATACCTGCTCATGCTGCATTCCAAGATCTGATAATAAGAGGAACCGGTAGTTCTGGAGCAAAAACCCCCGGTCTTGGATTTGCTGCATTTGAGGTCAATACAAGTGGTGTAATTATTGATAATGCAATTATTGAAGATAATCCAGTAGTTGGATTCAAGGCATATATGATTGGTTCTTCAACTATAATTAATGATATGTCTCTTGATAATAATGGGAAACCATCTGTATCGACACCAATAAATGACCGTGCAGGTGTTTTCCTACGCAGCGCAAATTGGGCTCCTATAATCAATGATTTAGTTGTTACAAATTCATCAGGGCCTGGGGTTTTAATGTGGAAAGGAGGCCTCATTGGAAATGATTGGCTATTAGAGGAAAATGGAGCTAACGGCGCAGATTTTCGTGAATTCCATCCTGAAATATCTATACTCCGTAGTCGTAGTAATGTAGGTCACGGTGTGTCAATTCGTGATTCAAGTAATGTCAAATTAGAATATGTTGAAACCATGAGTAACGGTATTGGTTCGACAATGCCTGAATTTGGTTCTGGAATATGGTTTGATGAGGCCAACGATATAATGAGTGGCGGTAAAAATGTGAGTTGTTATAATTGCTTTTCAATCAATGATCAGTATGGAATTTCAGCTCGTGATAGCGTAGATCTACAATTGCTTTCTGTCGAGGTTCACAACCCAATATCTGGTTCAGGATTGGATATTGATAATAGTGGTCTTTCTAACAATGGTCAAGTAATAATCGATGATTTGAGAATAAACGTTAATTCAAGTGAATATGGCATTAAGATGAATGACGTAAATGCTCTCGTCTCCGGTGTAGATTTATCTGGTACAAATGGTGGATTTTATTGGAGTGCAGGTGATGCAATAATTTCTACAATCAATAATAGTATTATTTCAGGTGCTGGTGGCACTTGTTTTGAAATTGTAAATCACTATCAGTTGATTGCATCAAACATTGGACTAACTTGTTCTATTGGATCAAAACCTACTATTTCCTCAAGTTTTGTCAATTTTACAAATTCAGGCTTCATTACCGGGGCTTCATTCGAATCAACTTTTCACCTGTCCTCGGATAGTCATTTGAGATGGATCTCATCAGAATCTATTGACACCCCAACCTTTGATTCTGATTCAAACATAGTCGATATAATGTGGTTCGTGGAGGTTCATGCAGTTAACCAGATGAATCGTAACATACCATTTGCTCAAGTAAATCTTTCATTTGCCTCTTGGGAATCTTCTCTGAACCAAACGTTACCATATATTGGAATTGGTAATCTTGGGCCATTCATTGATCAAAGATGGACTCCAACAACTGGATGGTCTGATCCAAATACAGTGTTCGTTGGGTGTGATTATGATGGAGTACACAACGATTCCGCCCCTGTCACACTAGATGATGATCTGCTAGTGGTATGCAGATTAGAATTGGCAAATCAACCACCTTTCATTATATGGACAACTCCTGAAGATGAATCTGTTTATCCAAGTGGTAGCCAAGTTGATTTCAATGCCATAGAATCCTGGGACTTGGATGATGACGATCTAACATATACTTGGACAAGCAGTATCGATGGAATTCTTCATCAAGCAGATGGACCCCCTAGTTGTTACTCGAATCCCAATGGCTCATTCTTCGCCGCTAATTTCTTTTCTGAAGGTAGATGCCTTTCAGATGGGTCACACCTGATTACTTTGGAGGTCTGTGACCCAACCTACTGCGTTCAAGAGGTAAGAGAAATTGAACTCGTAAACCGCCCTCCTTCATTGTCTGTATCTACTTCTCCAGAAATTTCATCTTGGGGTATTATGCATCTTGGAAAAACGGCTAATGCAACAATTTCATTAGAAGGAAGTAGTGATCCTGAAAATGATCAATTAACTTGCTGGATAGAAACAACATACGGCTTTTCGACATCACAAGAAGGAGATTGTCCGATGTTATTTGATATTGGATTTCCAGGGGCCTCTAATGAGTTCATACTAACTGTTCATTTATCTGATGGCAACAATCCGGACGTAACTTGGAGTTTTACTGTGAGACTATTCAATGAAGTTCCTGTAGCTGAGTTTGATATCTTACGAGTTGGAGAGACCTCGTCTAACATGGTCACACTTGATGGGACTATGGTTGAAGATCCTGAAGGAGACGAGATAAGATATGAATTCTGGAGTGATCTAGATGGATTACTTGCAGAAGGTTTGACTCCTGATGATTCTGTAGAGTGGCAAGGTTGGCTCACTAAGGGTTTGCATACGATTACTATGTATGTCAGCGATGATAGAAGCAGTCATCTGAATACATGGACATCAGAATCAAAAACAATCAATGTAAATAATTCCAATCCAGTTGCAATAATATCTAATCCAACGGATGGAGTTCTTACAGATTCGGGCACATTAATTATGTTCAATAGCATAGGCTCAGGAGATTGGGATCTCTCTTGTTCAGATCTTCCTAACAATGGTTCTGGATTTGTTTGTAATCCAACTATTACTTCAAGTGTTGATTTAGTTAGTGTAGTTTGGGAAAGTAATCGTCTTGTTGAGCCTTTTGGAATCGGATGGATTGTAGAGTCTAGACTTCCTCAGGGATATCATACAATCACTATGACAATTGATGACGGTTCGGGTAATTCAGATTCATATTCTATTGATATTAGGGTTGTTGAATCAGCACCTGTATTGGTACTTGACTCCCCTAATCCTGATGCTGAAGTACTTTCTAATGCACCTGTACTCTTCGATTTCCGTCGTTCATTTGACCCAGATGGCGATTCTTTTACAGTTAGTGTTTATTCAAATTTGATGTTAGAGCCTATACTAATTGACAAGAATAATGATTATTGGTACAATGATTATGTCCCTGCTGGAAATCATGAATTAACCTTTGAACTTAGAGATGATACAAACAGAGTGAGAATACACAAACAAATGCTCAATGTTATGGAAACTGCACCATTTGCAGTTATTGATGGAATAATAGATGGCCAATATATTCCCCCAGGAACTACACTAGTCCTCGATGGATCTCAATCTTTCGACTATGATGATGATATTGTTCTATTCCAATGGTCTACGGGAGACGGCACTCTCCTAGGAGATCGTGAAATCATTGAAATTGGTCTGAATCCAGGTGCTATTCGTCTAGATTTGATGGTCAAAGATTCTCGTGGTGCTATTTCCACAACTTCGGTTAATCTCACTATTGGCTCTTCTAGCCCCACATTATCTGAATTAACTATTAGTCCTAATTCAATGGTATCTGATGAACCAACGTCAATGATTGTCACTGTATTGTTAGACGATCCCGATGGAACAACAACAGAAGTTAATGGTGAAATGTCGGCAGGTGGCGATAAAATGTTACTTTACTTCAATGATGCTGGTGTTGAGGGAGATGAAATTGCTAATGATGGGATTTGGACATATAGGGGTCTTTGGCTAGTCTCAAATAGTGAATGGGCACTAGTAAAGGTCTGGGCAATAGATGGTGAATTTGTAAGTCCAATGTTAACTGAAAATGTTGAAGTTGAAGTCCCCGAATCAGAGTCTTTAGTTCAATGGCTTGCAGGTAGTGGATTACCATATCTAGTTGCTATGATGGTTGTCTTCTTGATCGTAGGTACTGCTTGGAATAAGAATAGAAAGGATGCAATTAGAAAAGATCTTGAGATGATTGAGTCATGGTCCGCCTTTGATTCCAGAGAATTAGATGATGATTTTGATGCCGACTAAAGTTTGAAGGGCAGATCTCTTCTTCAATTGAATATGCACGTAATGACCAAGGTCACTTTAGGTATCGGAGGTGCTCTTCTATTGATTAGCGTAGCAGTTATTGCCATAGGGGGGCAATCTGTATCAGATACTGGTTGGTTTGATGACGATTCTATTGGAGAGGAATACTGGACAGGATACTCATCAGATACTTGGTTAGGAGAATTAAATTGGGACTCTTATTATCCAGTATATGTTGAAGAGGGTTATGAGGTAGAAATAGAAATTTATGAAGGATCTAATGGTGGTTGGTCCTCCTTCACGTCTTGTGAAGAATATGATGATTGTGAGGATTATGATATAATTTCTGGATACGATTATATTGGCGACATTGAAGTCACAACTTCTGGTGATTTTGAAATAGAATTCACTGAAAATGAAGGTAGGGTCGTGGGTGTCATGCTTCGTGAAGAAAAAGTTCCAATTAACACTATGTTGGGAATAGGTGGTGGATGTTGTGGCTTATGCGGTGCGCTTCTGTTTCTAATTATTGGAGGCATTATGGCCCTTACATTGAAGGATAAAAATAAGCCCCAAACCACAATTCAGATTGTTAATATTGATGATGTTCAAGAGAACCTCAATGAATCGCTTTATGATCAAGATGAATCTGCTTAATCATTCAGTTCCCCATGGGGTGATCTGGCGAGTCAGTCCAAGTCTATGCGTGAATAGGAACCTCAGGTTTAGAAGTCCATCCCCCCAAGTATTGATTTCAGCCTCACCTACTCTTGGACGATAGGGAACGCTAACCTCAGCGGTCTTCTTTTTGCCAAGGTATCTTCTAGCTCTTATCTTGAATTCTTGTGACAAAGGCATACCATCGTGCTTGGGGCGTACTCGCTCGTCCTCAAAGATTGACTTACGGAATACCCACATGCCACTCTGAGAGTCATGTATACCGTACCAGTATAGCAATGATGCTGTTGTAGAGAGTACCCAGTTACCAAATCCATGAAGTCCCGGCATAGATCCCTCTTCGGCCTTACGAAGTCTATCACAAGTTATCCATTGGAGATCTTCATCCAAGAGTTTCTTCACTAGATTAGGAACTTCTTCTCCTGGATACGTACAATCTGCATCCATGGTGACAATTACTTCTCCGGGAGCCATAGAAAATCCAGTTTTGTATGCTCTTCCGTATCCTTTCCGAGGCTCTACGTAAACAGTTGCGCCTTCTTGTTCAGCTAGTTCTTTAGTACGATCTGTAGAATTGCCATCAACGATCAAGAAATCTATTTTTTTACACCAACCATCATTTGGAATAGACCTGATAGTATCTACTATTGCAGCCTCCTCATTTCTAGTTGGAATTACAACCGTGACGTGAACAGGTAGGGTTTCAGGCATCAAAATCAATTGTGGCGAAATATTCACCTAATATGAATGATACTAGCGTTTGTACTCACCTTGATTAGCAATTATTCTTGTCATGAACCCATCTCATTGAAATGAGCGTACAATTAGGGGTAATTGGTTGAGATGGGCTTGCACATCGCTATGCTGTCCGCGGAATATCCACCTAGATGGGGTGGTATGGGTTCAACAGTATACCATCTTTCAGCAGCATTAGTTGGGCTTGGTCATCGTATTACCGTGATTACTAGAAAGGGTGGTGGTGATGTCCCAAAACAGGATGGAGTAAGTGTTCGAGAGGTTAATTGGCTGTATGCTCCTATGGCATTTACTCGTTCGTATGGTAAGCACGCACTCAATGATCTAAAGAAACTTCATGAAAATGACCCCGTAGATGTTGTTCATTTACACTGTCCAATGATTTCTTGGAATGAGAAACAATTTGCCGATTGTCGCTCAAAAATAGCCCCTATTGTGTCTTCACTACATGGTTCTTGGCTCGGTGAAAGGGATGGACTAAGAATTGCAGCAAGTCAAAAAGAGGCTGCTGTTTGGCTAAACCCTAATGATTTAGCAATTCTTCTTACTGCAGGACACTACGCTAATTATGAGAGAGCGGCATTGTCAGGATCAAACTTATGTGTGGCAAATTCAAATGCCACAAAAGAGGATTTTATTGAGCGTTATGATCCTCCTGATAATTGGAATTGTGAGGTCATTCATTGGGGTGTTGATACAGACATATTTTATCCTGCTAAAAATAGGGTTGATAAATCAAAACCCACACTAAATTTACTTTCAGTAGGCCGATTAGCCGCACGTAAAGGCTACGGCTCATTATTACGCTCATTCGCTGAA
>CESM01130106.1_pt1 | contig 11381 bp, 8 predicted proteins | sample 361421 | NCBI WGS metagenome assembly CESM01 (sample SAMEA2622219, study PRJEB7988) | marine metagenome | isolation source: saline water (ENVO:00002010), including | reverse complement strand
TTTAAAGTGGGCCCACCAGGACTCGAACCTGGGACCAAGGGATTATGAGTCCCCTGCTCTAACCACTGAGCTACAGGCCCTTAAAACAAGATAAATACTCCTTTATAATGAAAAAGGGATTGAATGCTAAACCCAACATTCAACTGTCGCAAGCTTTAAGGTAAGCAAGAAAACTGAAAGAGTAGTTCAGCAATGAAAAATTTTAATATCTTAAAGGTTATTTTTTATTTTAAATCTCGCAATGTAAGCGAAAGCAGTCACATAAAGGTATTCCTGATTTTCGTCAAAACAGCAATTCGTTACAGAATCTGGAAGTTTAATGGTGGCGATCTTTTTCCCTTCAGGAGAGATGACGAGTACCCCCCCGGGACCAGTTGCAAATATATTTCCGCTCTTATGCATTTTCATTCCATCAAACCAGCCGGCATCACCCTCGCTATACGGTCCGTCAAAGAATACTTTACCTTCACCATCTTCAGATGAAAATCTCCACATTTTAGGATCTTTCATATCGGAGCTAGCTACATAAATCCATTTTTGATCAGGTGAAAGAGCTATACCATTAGGCAATTCCATTTTGTCACTAATTAAGGAAACATTGCCTGTAGCTGCCTCGTAACGATAAATTCCACAAAATGGTATTTCTTCGAGATCCTCGACAAAAAGCATTTCTGCTTTTGAAGGGTCACTGTTAGCAATATCACAAAATCCGTACGGAGGATCTGTGAAATAAATATCTCCATTAGGTGCAACTGTAAGGTCATTAGGACTATTGAACCTCTTCCCTTCAAATTTATCTACTAAGTTGGAAACCCCTTCTTGTGAAACATTATCAAGTGATAGCTTTGCTAATCTTCTATCTCCGTGTTGGCAAATTATAAGGTTACCTTGTAGATCAAGAGCAAGGCCATTTGAACCTAGCACTCCTCCTTCAAAATATGGAGCTATTTCTGTGTGTCCTCCAGGAGACAAGAAAGTATTGAGGCCATCTTCCTCAGTCCAGGAATAAATCTTATTTCCTTTCACGTCAGAAAAAAGTAACATCTTTTTTGACGCAACCCATAAAGGACCCTCTGCAATTTCAAAACCTTGGGCTAAAACTTCAAGGTCAATAGAATCATCTATAATCGTACCAGCATTTTTATCATGCAACACCACGTCACACTTTTGATTTTTTGGAACCTCTAAGACTTCAGATTCAACAGAAGAACCCTTCTCTCTTGTACATGATGATAACAAAGTGATAACAAAAATTGAAGCGATGAAGGCGATCGCTTCTTTAGGAGAAGAATTTCTAATATCTGTATTCATAATCAAAAATTACAAAAATTTGTTTAAAATTGCAAAAACTATACTTGTGAAAAATAAGAATTCTTTAATTGCTCAAACCTAACTGCTTGAGATAACGCTTAGCGGAATTGTTATTAGGCTCAATCTCTAGAACATAACGAAGTATCGAAATACCCTCATCATTCTTCCTTTGTTTAATAAGTGAAAGTGCGAGACCTAAATTTGATTCAGCATCTTGAGGAGTTATTTTAATAGTAGTCCGAAAATAATTTTCAGCTTTTTCATATTCCTTATTCTTTAGATAGTGAGCAGCTAAAATCTTATTTGCGGAGAGTGAATTTGGAACAATCTGAAATACCGATTCATACTTTTTAATGGCTTCGGTTGATTTACCACTAAGATCAAGCATTTGCCCCCATCTAATCCAACCCATTTCAAAATCGGGCTTGTATTTCACTACCTTTTCAAAGTATCCACCTGATTCAGACCATGATTTTTTCTCTGCATAACAAAGAGCTAGTTGGAAATGAGCCTGATAAAAATTAGGTTTTATTTGAATCGCTTTTTCAAAAGCTTTTTGAGCCTCAACCAAATCATTTCTTCGCTGACAAGACATTCCTAGCCGATACCACATTTCAGGCCTATGAGGCATAACTCCAGCCATTCCCTGATACTGAATTGAAGATTCATTATATTTTTTTCTTGCTGCAAGATGTAACGCAAAGACTTTACGGAGCTGCCAATCATTTGGATCATTGATCAGTAGACTCTCAAAATTCTTCTCTTCCTCATCTAAACTCTGAGAACTTTGTATGGAACTTAGTCTAGCAATTTCAGAAACTATCTTTGAATCTCTCTCTTGATAATTAGATTGGTCACTAAATGGAGCTTTACTAAACCACTTCTGCATTTCTCGAAGAATTTGAATTCTATGGATTGGCGTTAAACCCAACCTCTTTGCACAATCCTCTTCGCTGAGCCATTCCTTTTGCGCCCCAAGATTAAGGCTATCCGCCACTTCATCTGCAAAAAGACGAGCCAAAAGGTAGCTACCCTGAAAAGTGAAGTGAACATGGTCGACAAAAAGATCGTCCCCTGGAAATTCCTTTTTAGAAAACATTTTCTCTGCATCGATAAACTGAGCCCCTTTAGCTATAGCCACCTCAGCTGCCAATGAATTAATTTTAGAATCTGCCCGGAATCGAAGTGAATCTTCATCGCGAGCCTTAATGAATCTCCCTTCGTCAAAAAACCTCTTAGCAGCATTTGACCGAAACGGCGGACAATCTTTCAAATTAACTGCAACTGAACTTACTAAAACATTTGCACCTGACCTTTTTCCTGAGTCAATGATATCTCCGAGGTTTCGAGAATAATTTTTATAAACTCTTTGCAGTGCAGGATCATCACTAGAAATGAGACTATTAAGAAACATCTCTAAGCCTCCCCAAGCTTTCGTTGCCTTTTCCTTACCTTCCAAAAGGCCATACGCAAGTTGACCAATCTTAGTGCTTTGAAAAGATAACCCTGCTCTACTCATCCACAAAGGCGGAGCCACTGATCCAAAAACAGTACCTGCTCCGAATGGCCCATAAACCTCATTATTGCCCATATATACAATCCATACATCAGAATCAATTTTCTCTAAGTCTGCAGCGATCTCTCGGACAACATGAGAATTGATTGCAGTGACAGCAGTATTGATAAACTCAAAATTCGTATCTCTGTATGCATCTTTAAGCATGACCTCTAAAATTCTCAAAGGCCCGAATGCTGGATCAGGATCCCCCATTGCTGCCGAGCCACCAAAAATTAATATCCTGTAACTCCTATCAGGTTTTTGTTTTGAGATCAGAATAGGCTGTGACGTCCTAGTCATCTGACTGGGAAAGAATCGATTAGAGAAATCTTTGTTATCGTGCCACTTATCCTTATCCTTTGAATCTGTAATCAAAAAATCAGTTTGGTATCCAAACCCAAATACGAGCAGTACCAACTCAATAACGCCAAAAAAAATGAGTGGACCGATCAATATAGAAAGCAACCGAAAGGCCCATTTTCTTCTATTGTTTTTTGATGGCATTCGATATGAAAAATTGAAGGAATGTTAAAACTGTCTTAAGGAGCGTTTTTTATCAAGATCACAGTTGTCGTCTCTCTCAATCCAGTAGCTTTCCATTCTACTATCAAACAGCCTATTTAGTGGATCATGACCAGTAGCTCGCATAAGAAGACCAACAGGAGTAAATACTAAATAAAAAAGAAGAGTCATGACCAAATGAGAAACAATCCATCCTATAGGATAAAACAACCCCATCCATGATCGATAAATTAAAGAACGCGAATTTGAAAGAAGCGCGTATGCAGTTGTCATAATTCCACCAATAGTAATAATTGCATATCCTACCTCTGGTGAATTCCATTTTATCGTTGATAGGAAATACAAAACTACAAAGAATGGAATAAGGAGAAAACCGAACCATTTCAATTCACGAGAAGATGGTTCTTTTACTTCCTTTTTATCTGCGGATTCAGGCTTCTCGGCGGTTTGATCCTCCTTTTGGAGAACAAGATCCTCAGTGACCAGCACATCAATATCAGTTAACATAAAACAACGCCATGCATCATAGGGTGAACAAACGACAGGCTCACCCCTAACATTAAAGCTCGTATTAATTAATACCGGACATCCAGTCTCTTGTTCAAATGCGTTAAGTAAATTATAATAAAAACCATTCCTTTCAGAAGTAACGGTTTGAACTCTAGCCGAACCATCAACATGCGTAACTGCAGGCAGACTATCATTTAAAGCTTTAGTAACTAGTAGCATATAGGGACTTTCCTGACCTTCCTTAAACTCAAAATATTCACCGACTCTGTCCTTCAAAACAGCAGGGGCAAAGGGACGAAAAGATTCCCTAAACTTGACCTTTTGATTAATCAAACTTTGCATCTCAGGGAGCCTGGGATCACCCAATATACTGCGACCACCCAAGGCTCTTGGACCAAACTCCATTGGCCCTTGAAAAAGACCCACGACACGCCCTTTAGAAAGCTGTTTAGCTATCCATTTTGAACGCTCTATATCGTTTTCTATCCTTTGATATTTGGCATTCACTTTATCCAAAACTTCAATGCATTCTTTGGAGGAAAAATGGGGACCCAATAAAGAACCATTGATGGAGTCCTCTGGCTTCACTTCACGACCCTTCCCTAAAAGTTGGTGCCATATATAATAAGCTACTCCAACGGCTCCCCCAGAGTCATTTGAAGCGGGTTGAACCCAAACATTATCAAAAGGTGTTTCTCTAAGAATTCTTCCGTTAGCAACGCAGTTAAGCGCAACCCCTCCCGCCATGCATAGATTTTTCATTCCAGTAACTCGATGAATTTCTCTTGCACATCGAATCATAATCTCTTCAGCGACTTTCTGAATTGAAGCTGCTATGTCCTTATAAAACTGATTAATTTCTGATTCTTGAATACGAGGGGGTTGACCAAATAATTCATGGAATTTTTTAGAAGTCATTGTGTGACCTTGGCAATAGTTAAAATATGCCATATCCATTCGAAAGGAACCATCTTCCTTAAGATCAATAATTTGATCAATAATTTGATCAGTGAAACGAGGCTCCCCATACGGCGCCAGTCCCATTACTTTATACTCACCAGAGTTAACTCGAAATCCACAATATGAAGTAAAGGCAGCATATAATAGGCCAAGGGAATGAGGGAAGTTTTGTTGATGCGTAAGCCTGATACGATTGCCTTGACCTGTACCAATACTTGATGAAGCCCACTCTCCCACACCATCTACTGTTAAAATCGCAGCCTCCTCGAATGGTGAAGGAAAAAAAGCACTCGCTGCATGGGATTGATGGTGTTCAGTAAAAATGAATCGACTATCAAAATTTCCATCTAAGGCTCTCTTGATCTGGGAGGGTACATGAAGTTTTTTACCTAACCATTGAGGAATTGAAGAATAGAATTGTCTCAATCCTAATGGAGCCACTGAAAGATATGTTTCAAGGAGTCGCTCAAACTTAAGGAACGGTTTATCATAAAAACCCACATGATCAATTTCCTCTGGGCCAATTCCAGCCTCCTCCAAACAATAAGCTACGGCCTGATGCGGAAACTGATCATCATGCTTCTTACGAGTAAATCTCTCCTCCTGAGCCGCAGCCACAAGCTTTCCATCAACTAACAATGCAGCTGCAGAGTCATGATAGAAGGCGGATATCCCAAGAATGACAGACAATTGATTTAGATTCTCCTAAGATTAGATGAAAGGATAGAAAAATGGCGCAAGGGGTGAATTTCCAATTAGAACTAAAATGAGAACTAAGAGTAAACTAATAAGGATAGGCCAGAGCCACCACTTTTTGTTATTACAAAAAAAATCCCAAAACTCTTTTAAGAATCCCGGCTGCTTATGATCTAATAAATCCTCAAACTTCTCAGAATCTTTAGTGCCCGTGTTTTGAAGTTCTGTTTCTTTATGGGGCTTAGTCACTGTGAAGATTGGTTAAGTTATCAAAAAAGAACCTTTAATAATTCTCAGAACTTTCTTCTATTAAAAACCGTATAAGGATGAATTATGAGTTCAAGCGTTTTTAAAAGTTTTTTCTAATATATTATTTAGAAATAAACGATACGCCAAAATTCAGTCGATGAGCACTAAACAAACAGGAATAATAATAGATGCCATTAGAGGTAATATTTTCCTACCTGAACTAGATTTATGGTTAGACCCAAAAAGCAGAAAAAAAAATGCCTACATCTCTCATGCTCATGCTGATCACTTCTCAAGATCAGAGAACATCATAAGTTCCTCGCAAACTGCACACCTACTAAGATCTCGCTTCGGAGTTAAATCATCATCATTATCACCTATTCAAACAGGAACACCATTCCAAATTGATCACTTCGATATTCAATTATTGTCAGCTGGACACATAGTCGGGTCCTCAATGATTTTTATAAAAAACCGTAAAACAGAAGCAACCTTACTGTACACTGGAGACTTTAAGGTAGATTCTTCTAGAACATGTGAATCAGCACCTCGTTGTAATGCTGAAACGCTTATAATGGAGACGACTTACGGCCACCCAAAGTACAATTTTCCTAAACGAGAAGATGCCGAAAAGAAAATCATAGATTTTGTAAATGACGCCTTTAAGAACAATCAGATTCCTATAATTTTTTGTTACTCATTGGGCAAGGCACAAGAAGTTTCATGTATCATAGGTGAAAATAATATTCCTATGTTTACCCACAAAGCTATTTTCGATATGAATGAAGCATGCCGTGAAATGGGAATCCTAATACCTAATTCTCTCAAACTTTCTCCATCCAGCCCATTATCAAAGCATGTGGTAATATGCCCCCCCAATGCTGGTAAATTAAAATTTCTCAGTCAATTGACGAATAAGAGAACCGCCATGATAAGCGGTTGGGGTATTGATGATAGTGCGAAGTATCGTTACAAAGTTGATGAAGTGCTACCTTTATCAGACCATGCAGACTATCAACAACTCATCGACTTTGTGGAAAAGGTTAATCCTAAAACTGTTTACACTGTACATGGTTTCACTGAGCGCTTTGCCGCTGACTTGAGAAGAGAAGGAAGGACCGCTTGGTCACTTTTTAAATCAGATCAGCTTGAATTGTTTGATCAAAAAACAAGAGATTAACTTTTATCTTTAGACAACTCAAGGTAGACCTCTTTCTCAAAGGTTCTGTAAATTTCATAGGCTTCTTGGTCATCGAAGGGAAGGAATTGACTAAAATAAAGAATAACCAAGCCATTTTGCCTATCTAGGGTAAAATATGTATTAAATATACCAGCCCAGTATGCCGTTCCTGGCGATCTCATTCCCATTGTTTTTTCAGATTCTAGGCCCCAACCTAAGCCCCATTGATCCCCAATCATATCCTGGCAGAATTCTCCATTATTTGACCAGCTATGTTCCTCCGGAGCATCAGTCATCCCTATGTAAAGATTATCAGGTAACTGGTCTTGAAACATCAGATCTACAGTAACGTTATCAAGAATTCTTACTTCACCCATTTGACCTCCATTGTATAAGCACTTCAAAAGAGTCATATAATCCTCTGCAGAACTCATTAAACCTCCTCCTCCTCCATAAAATTCAGTCGGCTCTGGAACTCTTGGACCTGCCACTTCAAATTCATCGCCATCACGAACATAATAATCGACGATTCTATCATGAAGTTCTTCGGGAGGATTAAACCATGTTGAATTCATCCCTAAGGGTCCTGTGATATTTTCACGGAAATAATCTTCTAGACTCTTTCCGGAAACTTTCTCAATAATTTTTCCGACCCAATCGATACCAGTACCATAACAAAAACCCTGCTCAGCCTCAAAAACTCTAGGCCAGACTAAAAACTCCTGGGGATTGGCTGGACCACGAGGCCTACCTAAAAAATGGTCGAGCTTATCACTAGTAAATGGATAAGCAAAACCAGAGGTATGCGTTAAAAGATCTTTTAAAGTAATCGCTGAATCTGAATCTTGTGGATTTCCTTTTTCATCAAGAACCGCAACCTTAGAAATGTCTGGAACAATTTGATGAAGGGAGTCATTCAGACTCAATTTACTTTTCTCAACAAGCTGCAGTGAAGCAATTGTTGTTATGACCTTCGTCATAGAGGCTATTCTGAAAATTTCATCATCACTTTGAGAATAATTAAATGACAATTTCCATTCGTCACCATTCTTAAGATTAGCTCCCCAACATTTTGCTGCCGGCACTTTACTTTTTTCAAATAATTTTTTTATCTGTTCCATATCCTTGAATATTTAGGCTAAGGAAATTGACTTCTGCATATTCTGAATCGTCACTCCTCTTCTTTTAATTAGCTACACAATAAATAAAAAAAACTTTTTTTATAATCGATAAATCGCTTGGTAAATATTGATAAAATCGATGTTAAATCGCAAAAACTAAAACAACAGGCAATACTAATTTCTTAGAGCCCTAGATCAGAAAAATTATCAATCTATTCTTGGCTTAGTACCTGATATCTGATACCAACTTTCTACAGGAAGACCACTTGAGACGAACCATTCTTGAGTAGCTGCACTGTCCTGTTTATAATATTGTTTTGCCGCACGAACCATCGCCGCATCTCTCATGCCTGGCATGGTAATCTCAGCTGCCCACGCCACGGCAGCTTCCCCATCCTGCCCAGCAAGCCCACTGATAAAACCATTCAATGCATAATCTTTGTCAGCTGACTGAGGCATCGCTTGAATTTCCTTGAGAGCCTTTTCAGGAGTTCTGGAACCCTTGAACCCGTAAACAGCGCTAATTGCATCTCTTTGCCCCTGACCAGGCTCAAGAGAGTCAACCCAAGCAGAAGCTGCCTCTTTGTCACCCCACTCTCTGACGATTTCACCAAACATTCTTGCATTCTGATCGCTATCAATGAATTGCTCAGCCCATTTAGCCGCCTGCTCAGGCTGATCGTTAGCATATTCGTTTGCGACACTTCTCAAAGCCGCTGCCTGCAAAGCCCCTTCTTCAAGACCCTCTACCCAATCAAGCCCACCTTCTAACCCAGTAGTTTCCAAAACTTCTTTGGCAAGCCTATTCATATGTTGCGCAATGTTTGGATCCCCGTTTTCAGCCATTTCCATTACATAGTCAGTTGCAAAATCAACATCATAATCCGCTAACCCCTCAATCAACCGCCCTGTCATTTGCTGTCGCATTTCCCCTTCCATAGCCTCAACTATTCCAATCGCTGTCTTTGGCTCAACACTTGCAAGACCAGGAAGCATGTTACTCGTAAAACCACGACGGTATTGTTCTGGAATGTTATCAATTTCCGCAACTGCTGATGCCGGATCATTAGCTCCCCAAGCATAATCAAAAGTTCTCCACTGATCACCACTAGCTCCACCATGATGCATAGCCGAACGAATATTCATGGCTTGTTCATAGGTAAATGATTCTGATTTAATCTCCTCAAGAATCCTATCAAAAGCTTTCCTTCTTTCGATGGGGTCAGAGGATTTGACGGCTAAATCAACGAGAGATTTAATTTCCTCTTTGGAGAGAGGCGCTCGATTCTCGGGACTCTCATACATGGATAACTTTTTAACTGAAGAAGATTCTCTATTTACTCTTCCTGCCACCCCCCTTGGAATAACTTCTGCATGATTTGTTTCACTCGCGATAGTTTTTTTAACCTGAGGGGAATTTGTTCCAGTTACCGATAAGGATAATGATACACCATTTGCCTTACTAGGAGTTCCATTAACCGGATTGGGAGCCTCAACGAAATTCTCTGAGAAAGGAGAAGAACCAAACTGTGCGCCAAGCAAAAAGGCAGCGACGGCGTTTAAACTCCAAAAGCTATGTATAAGAAATTTCCTATATTTTCTCATGACTATACTATTTACCTTCAGGAAGGACGCCAGGATTTTCAGCGCTCCAAGCCGCGGCTCCTTTAGGGTCTTTGCGCTGCCAAGATTTTCCTACTCTTGCCATAACATCGTTACGTAATTGTTCATTACCTGATATTGATGAAGCCCAAGTCATGGCAGCCTGAGGATTTTCCCAGACTAAACGATTACTAAATCCAGAAATAGCAGCGTTCCTCATTGGAGAATCACTCATTCCTGCAAGATAGTCACTAGCAGCGGTAGGATCTTTTCCAGCCCATTGACTCAAAGCCGCAGCAGTACCCGAATGTTGAGCATTACCCTCGGGCAATGTAGACACCCACTCCAACGCAGACTCAGGGTCTTTTGATGCCCAATTTCTCGTCACTGGATCAATGACACGCTCCACGCCATCATTAGAGCCCATTGATTCAGCCCATTCTTTAGCTGCTTCAAAATCTTTCTTAGCGTAATTGTCAGCGGTACGACTCATCGCCTGATCCCTAATAGGACCAGCTTCGAGTTGGCTTGCCCACTGAGCGGCATCTAATGGTTCACGGCTCTGAATCATCGCCGAAATAGGGGCGTTCATGAGGCCATACCCTACCCTGTTTCCAGAATCAATAATCCCTTTCACGTAATCGATTGCCAAATTAGGGTCAGTATTTGATAAACCTTGAACGAGCCCACCCATGAGATGATTACGAAGATCCTCAGCTTTCATCTTTCGGTCTTTAAGTAAAGGATCAAAGCTCGAGTCATTTTCCATATCCAATGCTTCAAACCAAGCGATCGCTTTCTGCGGATCAGAACTTGCCCAACCAGATAATGCTGGTTGCATATCAGGCTCAACAGTATCTACACCAAACATAATGGCTTCCGTTCCTCCAATGGCACCCCAAGCATAATGAAACTCCTTAAACTCGGCACTATTTGGATCAAATCCTTTAATCTGATCTCTAATGAGCAATGCATTCTCGGCAGTTAAGCCTTCAAGTAGCTGAGAAAACGCAAGCCTCCTATCTATTGGGCTTGTTGAACTTTGAAGTTTTTGACCAAGCGTTTCAATGTCAAGGTCACTGAGCTGATTAAGTGCGCCTTGGGACTTTGTCTCGAGACTATTATTAACCGCTTCTTTCTTACCAGATAAACTACCAGCAACTTTATTGGCTCCATCATTTCCTTCACTAATTTCGCCTTGAGCCGTGCTTTGACTATTAGAATTAGTTTCATTAGATGAAGGAAAAAACTTAAAACCAATAACAAATGCGATCGCTGAAATTCCTAACCAAACTCCATGAACTTTTAAACTCTTTTTCATCACTTAACAATAATCTCAACGTTAAATATCTCCAATCCAATATTCTGGTAAGTTAGAAACCATACATCAAATACCTCAAGTCCAGTTGGTGACAACTGAATTAGCTTATCAGATTCCTTATTTTTTTGAACTTTCCAAAAATCTTCGATAGGAATTTCAACCTCAAATGTATTTTCATTTTGATTAGGGTCAAATTTGACCGTCTCTTTTGTGACAAATTTTCCTGCAAACCCTCCATGCGTAAGATTTGACGTAAGACCCATCAAAAAATAATTAGAATCATCCACTCCAAACATTGATCTATCAATTGATCCACGGATTTTAAAGACTGCATTATTCTGAAGAATGATG
>CESM01143907.1_pt1 | contig 11382 bp, 10 predicted proteins | sample 361421 | NCBI WGS metagenome assembly CESM01 (sample SAMEA2622219, study PRJEB7988) | marine metagenome | isolation source: saline water (ENVO:00002010), including | reverse complement strand
CCTCTTTCCAGCTAGAATCATCAAATTGAGGTGATGGATATTTCCACTGTTCACCAAGAGAAGTATCAGTAGGAATAAAATATTTAACCTTTGCATCTGATGCAACCAAAACCTCACGACTTACCAAACCAGATGTACCGTACCCATAAGACGATCCAGGATACTGCTCAGGGTAACCATCATTAAAACTCGAAACTTCAGTCAATCCATCTGGCGCAATTAATGCTAAGTAGTCACCTTTTCTGTCTAGAGTAAAACTTGCATGCAATGGACTATCTAAATCAATTCGATTTTTTGCTGAAGCATAAATAACAATTGATTCACCACTAGAAATTTTAACCTCTGGAAGTTGCCACTTTTTTAAATTATTTGAATTATTCGTTAAATAATGGCCACCCAAAGAAGCATCAGAATCACCGTTATTAGTTATTTCAATCCAGTCAGAAGGCTCGCCATCATCATCTGGAAAAGACAACTCGGCTACAGCTTTGATTTCCGTAATGGAAAAATTGGCAAATACTTTTGTTTGTATCAGTAAAATTACGGCAAGCAGACAGATCGACGCTGCAAGCCGGGAAAAGCGTCTTATTTGGGGTTTCATAGTATAAAATTACATTAACTGTATAAAATTATTTAAAAAAGCATTTTTTCACTACTTCATAATGAGCATATAAAGCCAATCAGTGTTATAGTGACGTCTATATACTAATGAACGATAATTCTCCATTTAGCCCTATTGAAGAAATAATTGAAGATATTAAGCGCGGTAAAATGGTCATCATAACAGATGACGCAGACAGAGAAAATGAAGGTGACCTCATCGCCGCTGCCGAAAGCATAACACCCGAAACCGTAAACTTCATGACAAAGTACGGTCGCGGACTAATTTGCACACCAATTACTCAACCCGTTGCCGATAGGTTAGAATTACAAATGATGGTTCCAAACAACAGGGAATCCTTCAAAACTAATTTCACCGTTTCAGTTGATGCAGCAAAAGGAATAACTACAGGTATTAGCGCTGCTGACAGGGCAACTACAATAAAATTACTAGCTGATGATTGCACGATTGGAGAAGACTTAGTCCAACCTGGGCATATTTTTCCACTACTTGCAAAACCGGGGGGAGTATTAAGAAGAGCTGGCCACACTGAAGCTGCAACAGATCTTACCAATCTTGCTGGATTAAACGAATCAGCTGTCATCTGTGAAATACTAAATGATGACGGGACAATGGCTAGACTTCCAGAGCTCATATCCCTAGCTAATCAGCATGACCTTAAAATTGGAACTATTGAAAGCCTAATTCAATATCGAAGAAAAAGAGAGAAACTAATAGATCATCTTGAAACAATTAACCTTCCAACTAATTGGGGAAACTTCGACCTCCACATGTATCAGTGCTCATATGATAATGAAACCCATCTGGCACTTGTAAGAGGAAAGATCAATCCTGATGCCCCTGTCACAGTTAGAGTACACAGCGAATGCTTAACAGGTGATGTTTTTATGTCAAAGCGCTGTGATTGCGGAGAACAATTAGACAGTGCAATGGAACGCATATCAAAAGAAGAATGCGGTATATTACTCTACATGAGACAGGAGGGCCGAGGAATTGGTCTCAAAGCAAAAATACATGCTTATAAATTACAAGAACAGGGTTATGACACTGTAGAAGCAAATGAAAAACTAGGCTTCCCCAGTGATCTACGCGATTATGGGATTGGCGCTCAAATTTTATACGATCTAGGGGTAAGAAAAATCCGACTTATTACTAATAATCCTAAAAAAGTGGTAGGTCTTAATGCTCACAAGCTAGAGATAATCGAACAAATACCGATAAAATTAGAATCTAACCCTCACAACAAAAGGTATCTTGATACTAAGCGCGATAAACTTGGTCACGATTTATAATTTGATCTCACTCCAAACTCAAACTAAGAGATTCAAACATAATGCCCTCCAAATCACTCTCCCCAAAACCTCGTTCCATTGCATCAAAAAGAACAATTTCAATAATTGCGAGTCTTTACAATGAAGACTTAGTTAATTCTCTACTAAATTCTACAGTCGATGAACTCAGAAGGATAATTCCAGGTGTTGCTATAAACGTTTATAGAGTACCAGGTGCATTTGAAATACCTGTATGTGCAAAAAAACTCATTGATTATAATGAGATTGATACACTTATTGCCTTAGGCGTAATCATTAAGGGGGAAACAGCTCACGCAGAACTTGTTGCCGGATCTGTAACCCAATCCTTACAAGAAATAGCAACTAACAGCGGCACTCCGGTAATTCACGAAGTTTTACTCACTGAAACTCGTGAACAAGCAATGGAAAGATGCCAAGGCAATAAGAATCGAGGAACAGAGGCGGCTAAAGCAGCAATACAAATGTCAGAACTTTTCTCTAGCCTTGATGCAGCAAGGAATAGAAACTCATAAAAGAGATAATGGGAGTCAGAAGAGACGGTAGAGAGGCAGCTGTTCAATTCTTGTTCAGTAAAGATATAAATAACGACATAAGTTTAGATGGTTATGATTCTTTCTTTTCGTTATGTACAGCTAAAGAAAGGGCAAAAGTTTTTGCTAAAGAGCTCTTAGTTGGAATATTACAAAACAAAGAATCAATAGATGAAAAAATCGAAGCTCATGTTGACAACTTTCAATTAAATAGACTTTCTGCAATCGACCGTAACGTCCTTAGGTTAGCAATATTTGAAATGATGCACTGTGAGGACATTCCTCCAGCAGTTTGTATAAATGAGGCCATTGAAATATCGAAAAGGTTTGGCACTGAAGATTCAGGAAGCTTCGTCAATGGTGTCTTAGACAAGATCAAAAGCAACTTATAATAGCCTTTTACTCAGGGCGAATAAAATTAAAATAATTCATGGCGGGATTCTTTAAAAAATTACTAAGCAAATTTACTAAGGATAAAATTGACTGGGACGAACTAGAAGAAACTTTAATTTCGGGAGACCTTGGAGTTCCACTATCAATGCAAATAATTGAGGATCTACAAGACAAGAAACAGTCCATAGACCCCAATGACATAATTAAAGTGTGCCAAGATCACATCAGTCAAATATTACCAATTGATAGCACTGATCTAACGACTCAAAATAATTCGACCAAAGTCATTTTGGTTGTTGGGGTTAATGGAACAGGAAAAACCACTTCAAGTGCTAAATTGGCAAATTACTTAAAACAAAATGGCAGCAACGTTATACTTGCAGCAGCAGATACTTTTAGAGCTGCCGCGATCGAACAACTCGAAATTTGGGGAAACCGAATTGGAGTGCCTGTCATCAAAGGAGCTTATCAATCTGACCCTTCCTCGGTTTGCTTTGATGCACACTCTACGGCAATCAATACGAAAGCTGATTATTTAATATGTGACACTGCAGGAAGGTTGCATACAAGACACAACCTTATGGAAGAACTTAAAAAAATTTGTAGAACCATTAAGAAAAATGACGTCAATGCTCCACATGAAGTTTTCTTAGTTGTTGATGCGACTACAGGATCTAACGCTTTGGCCCAAGCTAAAGAATTCAATAAAGCGACTAATCTAACAGGTTTAATTGTTACAAAGATGGATGGAAGCGGAAAGGGTGGAATTGTTGCATCTATAGCGAATGATTTATCAATTCCAACACGTTTTATTGGAATGGGCGAAGAAGTCTCTGATTTTAAACCTTTTAAAGCAAAAGAATTCATCACTGAAATACTTTAATTCATATCGAATTAACACTGTAATAAAATTGAATTTATAGTTAGTTTTGAATTACTTAAAAAATATTAAAACTATCTATTAATGACAGAAAATAAGAAATCTGTTTTCAATCGCAAGAACCCACTTCCTGCAAAGGTTACAAAAAAAGAACTGCTTACCCATAATATTAAGGAGAAGCAAACATGGCACATCGAAATTGATTTGGTCAAATCTGGAATGGATTTCACTCCAGGTGATTCACTTGCGATTTTCCCAGAGAATAACAATAACTTAGTAAATGAAATTCTTCATGAATTACAACTAAGTGGGAATGAAATTGTAACTAACCCAAACAAAGAAAAGATCCCTCTTAAGGAAGCCCTATTAAAAAGTTATTCTATAACAATACCAGACAAAAAACTCCTTAATGCAATTGCTGAGAAAGCAAACAATGAAACTTTAAAGAATCTTCTACTGCCTGAAAACAAAACCCAACTAAATGATTACTTATGGGGCAGAGAAGTTATAGACTTTCTCTTAGAAAACCCATCCGCCAATTTTACAGCAGAAGAGTTTGTAAGTTTACTTAAAAAACTGAACGTCCGACTCTATTCGATTGCTTCAAGTCTTAGATTCACACCAAACCAAGTTGATTTAACTGTCGCTGTTGTAGAATACGAAAGCCACAACCGATTAAGAAAAGGAGTGTGTTCGAGCTGGCTCGCAGAAACTACAAACATTGACACAACATTGAATTGCTTTATTACACCAGGAAAATCTTTCAGGCTACCAGAACCTGAAGATGACACGCCAATCATAATGTGTGGACCAGGAACAGGCATCGCACCCTTCAGAGCATTTCTACAAGAAAGAAAAGCCACCAATGCAAAAGGAGAATGCTGGCTCATTTTTGGAGAAATTCATGAAGAAGGTTGCTTCTTCTATAAAAACGAATGGGAAGATTATTTGGCTGATGGAACTTTAAATAAACTATCCACAGCATGGTCAAGAGATCAGAAAGAAAAAATATATGTGCAAAACAAAATAATAGAAGAAGGTGAGCAATTTTGGTCATACCTGGAAAAGGGAGCTATATTTTACGTCTGTGGAGACGCTGAAAGAATGGCTCCAGATGTTGACTCTGCAATACACCAAATCATTCAAAAGCATGGCAATAAGTCAGAAAACGAAGCAATTGAATACGTCAATGACCTCAAAGCAAACAAACGTTATCGCAAAGACGTTTATTGAGCTTTCAAAAAATCTTTGTTCTAAGCATGAATTATGATGAAAAAATTGCAGTTATGGGAGGCAGTTTTGATCCGGTTCACCTAGGTCATGTCCAGCTAGCTATTAATGCTAAGAATTCACTTAATTTAGATAAAGTCATCTTCCTACCATGCCAACAGTCACCCCACAAAAGTATTAAGCCTTCAGCAGACTCTAATCAAAGAATAGAGATGCTCATATTGGCTACATCAGATTATGATTGGATAGAAATATCTGAATGGGAAACCAATCTTCCTCCCCCATCGTATTCAGTTAATTCAGCCAAACACTTTCAAAAACAACACCCAAAATCGGAGTTATTTTGGATCATCGGTAATGATCAGTGGAAAAAAATTAATACATGGAAAAAAATTGATGCATTAGGGAAAATTGTAACCTTCATAGTTTTCCCTAGGGACGGTGAGGAACCTAAATTGAACCCGGATTTTAAAAGTCATTTCATCAATTACAATTTCAATGCCTCTAGTACCGAAGTGCGTCAAAACATTGAAACTAATAAACACGCAGGTCTTCCTATTGATCCAAAAGTGCTGAAATACATTAATGAGAACTCTCTATACTCATGTTAAATTAACCAAGAAGCCAAGTTACTTTACCATGAGATGGCGAAACTCTTGATATTGGAAAATCCGATTCACCACTGAGGATACTTCTTACCAAATTTTTCTTTTCCTCTCCGGTGACTAAAATGAGAATTCTCTTGGATGCATTAATCAAAGGGTAAGTTATCGTTATACGATTACAATTCATTTGGGGAATATAGTTTTCTACTACCCATCGTTTATTTTCATTTAATGCGGATGTTTGAGGGAATAAAGAAGCAGTATGACCATCTCCTCCCATTCCCAGCAATAACAAATCATGCTTGTAGATTCCATTGGGAGAACGTTTCTGCAATTCTTGCTCACATTCCATGGCCGCAGTACTTGGGTCAAGCTCACCTTTAATCCTAATTACATCGGAAGGATTGATTGGCACTTTAGAGAGCAAAGCTTCAGAGGCCATTTTAAAATTGCTATCCTTATGATTAGGAGGAACACACCTCTCATCGCCAAAAGTCACTTCAATATTATCCCAATAAATCTCGGAATTAGTTAATGCCTCATAAATTGGCTTAGGAGTATTACCTCCACAAAGAGATAACCTTTTTTTAGATTCATCTGTTTTGCTTAGCTCTGAAGAAATGATCGAAACAGCATCATCTACAAAGTTTTCAGATTCAATCACCTCAGCCATAACGAACTAGTTTGCAATTTCGCTAACGAGTTAATTTTAGCCCTTAAATCACCATACCTCCATCAACTGTCAGAACTTGGCCTGTAATATATCTACCGGCTTCCCCAGCCAAGTATTCTACAGCATTTGAAATATCATCAACTTGCCCCAACTCGCCGAGCGGAATCTTTGACTTAATCCCGTCTTTTAATTCATCAGATAGAGCTTCAGTCATATCGGTTACAATAAAACCTGGAGCAATGGCATTAACAGTTACTGACCGGCTTGCAAACTCTCGAGCCAATGACTTAGTGTATCCAATAAGCCCTGCTTTACTTGCAGCGTAATTAGCCTGCCCTGCATTTCCAATGAGCCCAATTACAGATGAAATGTTTATGATCCTTGCTCCGCCTTGCTTCAACAATGATCTTTGAAATGCCTTCACACTGTTGAAAGCACCTTTTAGATTAGTATTTAAAACAACATCCCACTCTTCTTCAGTCATTCTAAGCATGAGATTATCTCGAGTCACTCCTGCATTATTTATAAGAATATCAACTTTGCCAAAATCACTCAAAACAGACTTTCCAATTTCTAACATTGCTTCAGAGTCTGAAACATCTACGGAATAGGGTTTGGCTGTTTCTGGAAACTCATCATTGATCTCATCTGCACAGGATTGAGCATTTTCTTTTGATCGACTCAATGCGGCGATCTTGACACCTCTTGAAGCTAATTTTTTTGCAATTCCATTGCCAATTCCCCTGCCTGCTCCAGTAACAACAGCAACTTTATCTAAAAATTCAGACATAGTAGATTTGATTGTAAGTATTAATTGATCAGATTTTAAAAAAGTGGCGGAGGGGGTGGGATTCGAACCCACGAGACCTTGCGGCCTGCCAGTTTTCAAGACTGGTGCATTCAACCGGGCTCTGCCACCCCTCCAGATAACTTAACGTCTATCAAATAGACTTATGCACCAATATTATAATACTCTCAAACCAAAAAAATAAATTTTCTGTATTATAGAAAGCCTAGTAAACACCCTATATGGTTCGACATTTATATATATAATCCCAGTTTTAGAAAAAATTTATATCAATCATCCTTACATTGTCATTCAACTTAAAGCCACTTTTTCACTTCAGATTTTTTCGAATAATACCCGAGATTATCAGCAAAGCTCCACAGTGGACTTAGCCTTCGGCCTTAAAGGAAAAAAGGCAAAACCATAAAATTACACCCATTTGTATTGCTTAAATTTGTCTTAACAAAGGAATCGAACTTTGAACATTAAATCCAAATAAAACACCTTGTCGTTAAATAAGGTAGAAAACGCATCAAGAATTAATTTTATGTTAATACATTTTTATTAATATGATGCATCCCCTAATACAGGTGGAGATACTTTGATGAAGTTTCTGATTTCGTGGAGGTTTTCAGTAAACTTTCAAAGTATCTTTTTCCTGTTATTTTATTAAGCACATTCGCTTAAACATTCTTCAATGTTTTTCCTGTACCTTTATTGAAATTCTTTAATCAATTAGGTCAATACGGAGGTTTACGATACGCAAATTTCTATGTTACATCTAACACTTTAACATGTGAAAATGACCGCTAATTATAAAAGATAGTTATAATTATAATAGCAACACTAAGGAATGATGAGTTATTATAAATAATTAATAGTAAATTAAGTATTCCAAAAAATAAGCTATGAGTGAAAAAGGTAATATAGAACAAAACTTTAGTGAGCTCGCACTTTTCAAAGTATCAGCTAATTTAGCCCCATACCTTGATATTGATTTTTGTACATCAAACCACATTGCACTACTTGATGATCCAGCTGATAAAGATTTAGAAGAAATTAGAATTGGCACCCTCAATACTGAGGATAAAGAACTTCTTAAAGAAGCAGAAGCTTTACTTGGGAAACCAATAAACCCTATCCAACTTAATGCATATGAAATTGAGAATGCTCTATCTCGAATTTATGAAACGTCGATTGATAATGACTTATTTAACGAAATATCTTTAAGCAGTTCATCCAAAATAGACTTCTCAAAAGACCGCCAACCAAATTTTATATTGCAAGATATCCTCAGCGTAGCCCTACAAAGAAGTGCAACGGATATTCATATAGAAAATTACAATAATGATGCCGACCTAAGATTAAGAGTAGACGGTGCACTTCACCAAGTAACAACATCCTTATCCCCAATAAACATAGACAGGGTCATTGCATGTATAAAAATATTATGTGACCTAGATCATTTGGAAAGGAAGAAAAGTCAGGACGGAAGGTTTTCAGCCAATTACGAGGACAATAAAACCTCAAGAAAAATTGATTTTAGAGTTTCTATAATACCGGGGAATTATGGACAAGAGGCTGTCATAAGAGTAATGGACCCAAAAAGAGTAATTCTTGATTTAAATAAACTTGGAATGCCTAAGAATATTTTAAAATCATACTCTAGAATGGTGAACTATCCTAGCGGCCTAATTTTAACAACTGGCCCCACTGGATCTGGAAAAACCTCTACTCTATACGCATCCGTACAAAACATGGTTACTAGAGGACTGAAAGTAATGACAGCAGAAGATCCGGTTGAATATGAAATGAAGAAAGTTAACCAAAAAAGCATTAACGAATTCATGGGCTTTGCTGACTACATTAGATCCTTCTTGAGGCAAAATCCTGATACAATTCTTGTTGGTGAAATTCGTGACAATGATACAGCAGAGATCGCTATCAAAGCATCAACTACGGGTCATTTAGTTCTTAGCAGCTTGCATTCAAGAAGCGCGATAGGTACAATTTCTAGACTAAGAAATTTGGGAGTGCCAAACGACAACATTTCTAGCAATCTACTCGGATCCATAGGGCAACGCCTAATAAGAAATATTTGTGAAAGTTGTAAGGAAGAGACATCGCCAAATAAGGAAACATTAGATCTCTTTTACGATAAACCCCCAAAGTCAAAATACTACTACGGCAGAGGATGTGACAAATGTAATGACACAGGATACAATGGATTAATGGGTGTTTATGAACTTTTTTTTCCGACCAATGCAATATCTTCAGCGATTGGTTCCGGTGCACCAACTAGTGAAATCAGAGAGCTAGCCGCAGAACACGGATTCATACCTTTAGTTGAAAATGCACTTGAAAAAGTTCATCAGGGTCTAACAACTCTAGAAGAGGTATCAATGCGAATCGGGCCAAAATTTCCTCATGCTTAATAGAATATCCCTGTTATTAATGAAAAAAATTCTAGTATCGAATATATTTGCTATTGCTTTATTAATTACAAGCAATCCGGCATTAGCAGAAATAGTGTCTTTCAAAGATAAAGATAAAACGTGGAAATACGATCTAAGTAATGTTCTTGGTTGGAAGCTCTACATTGAAAAATCTGTTTCTAATCAAAAAGACTTAGACAAAATTATTAAAAAAGAAGTCACTGAAGGTATAAAGAGATTCATTAATGTCGTGCCCAAGGAATCTCTTGAATTTCTAAAAACTATACCGATTTGGGTAAGCAATGAACCAACCTATCCTTTAAGAGAAAATGAACGTGGAGTTATCCCCTTTCACCATGACGAAAATTGGCTTAGGGATCATGGGTTAAATCCGCACATGGCTCCTGGCGTACATGTGATTAACCCAGAGGCAGCACTAGTTGAGCACAAGATATTTGAGTGGGGGCCAATGACCATGCTCCATGAGTTATCCCATGCCTATCATATCGTTCATTTGGGTTATGATGACCCCATTATTACTAAATCATTCACGAAAGCCATGGCAAGGGGGTTGTATCTCAAGGTTCCTGACAGAAAGGATAAAGAAAAGCTTGTCAAGGCCTATGCAGCTTCAAATAAGGCTGAATACTTTGCTGAAGCAACAGAGGCATACTTTGGTCATAATGATTGGTTCCCACATAACAGAAAAGAACTTAAAGAATATGACCCTGGTGGATTTAATATGGTCGAAAAAGCATGGGGCGTTAATACAGAAGAAAAAACAAAACCATTAAAGTAGGTATAATTTTTCTTTAAACACTGACCTCTCACCAACCTCGGTTCATTATCATGAATATGCATAAAACTTTTACCTGTGCTTGCCTTGTTTGCATATTTATCTCGAAATTATTCAGTCAGGAATCCCCTTTTGTTACTTATCCAAAAGAAACTTCTGATTATTTGAAACGCATCCAAACTGGAAAAGCTAAATACAAATACAATCCGAATATTAATTTTAAAGAATGGCAAATAGAGGCAAGAAAGGAATTATCTAAAATCATTGGTCTCGACAGAATCGCTCAAGATTTAGAAGGGTTTAAGCCTTCAATAATCCAGATCAATGAAGAAACGATTGATGATAAATATATAAGAACTCTATATCATATTGAAACGGAACCTGGGATTAAGGTGCCCCTTTATTTGTTAGTCCCTAAAAATAGACAGCTAGGGGAAAAGCACCCTCTCCTCCTCTCTCCTCACGGGCACGACGTTGATGGGCTACACTCCTATGCAGGAGCCTACATCAATAAATCGCATCGCGATAAAATTCTTGGTAGAGATGGAAACATTGCCGAACAGGCTGTCCTCAAGGGAATGATTTCAATTGCACCAGCCACAAGAGGTCTTGCTAAGGAACTACTCATACCAGATCCAAAAGGCCGTCATGGGAACCGGCCATGCAGAGCTCAATTAATGCACTGTCTTATTTCAGGGAGAACTCCAACCGCTGAAAGAGTTTGGGATATGCAAAAAATACTCGATTGGGCCTTAAAGGATTCACGAATTAATCGTGAAATGATCATCATGACAGGCAATTCGGGCGGTGGAGTCCTTACAGCATATACATCTGCACTAGATGAACGAATCAAAGTTTCATTACCTAGCTGTTCATTCACCTCAATAACTAGCAACAACGGTTACATCTTCCACTGCGATTGTTGCGTTATTCCTGGAATTAAAGATTGGGGAAATTTCAGGGATCTTGGCGGTTTAATCGCACCAAGAAGGCTTCTAATTGTTCACGGAACCAAGGATAGTCTTCACAGCAAAATCGATGTGGAAAGAACTACAAACGCAATCAAAGCAATTTATTCAGACAGGAAGGCAAGCGACAAGATGTCAATGCGTTGGGGT
>CESM01095019.1_pt1 | contig 11386 bp, 7 predicted proteins | sample 361421 | NCBI WGS metagenome assembly CESM01 (sample SAMEA2622219, study PRJEB7988) | marine metagenome | isolation source: saline water (ENVO:00002010), including | reverse complement strand
CTCGTAGTCTTAGAACTAAATGTAAAGTCGCTTCTTTTTGTACTGTAATGGTGTTAGTATGTTAATTTCATAGTATAGAGAGATAGTTTGAACTCACTGTTGTAGTCGCTTAAGGTTCTGCCATCCTCTAGTTGCTTGCCAGCGAATATAAGGCGTTGTTGGTCAGGTGCTGTGTCTATGTTAGTCATTTGCTCTACAATTTTATTTTTATTTTTATTATTACTTACGTATACCTTCTTTGTCTTGAATTTTGTTTTTAACATTTTCAATAGTGTCTGAAGGCTCGACATCGAGTGTAATTGCTGAATAAGAGGTTAGTTTAATTCTTGGTATACATCGTCACGTTGAATTTACTTACTTTTTCCGGTTAGTGTTTTTACAAATATTTGCATCTTCTTTTCTAAAAATATCACCGCTATATATACTCTGATAAATTGACAAAAGATGAATCTCGAAAAGTTCAAGGTAGAGTGTGGAAATAAGAAGCACTTTATCGAAAAATTTAAAGCGTTGATGGGTGTGGAAGTGAAGAACATCATTTGTATCGAGACGTTGATGTCGCATGTAGAACCTGTAGGTGAATTGCCAGTTGGGTTCGTTTTGATGGAGCGTTCTAAATTCTATTTGGTTGGATGGACAGATAGTAAAAAAAGGTGTAATCCGTGCAACTTGTATCCGCACCGTAAGCTGAAGGCGAAATTGTACGGTTTGTGGACGAAGCGTGAATGGACTTTTAGTGAGCTTTATGGATGTGTTTTCCAACGTATACGTCAATTAGAAGACCCACCAACAGCTATTGACTCTGTAAATAACTGGGAAAAGAATAGACAGGCGTTATTTTCATGTGCAAAAATTATTGGTAGTGAAATGGTTCAAAAAGTAAAATGCTATGAGCTGAGGGTAGTAGACTCAATAACAAAGAACAATATTGAGTTATTGAATTCAATTTGTGATGAGTTAAGCTTACCAAGTTCAATAGATCAGTTGAAGAAGCATGTAACAAGTATGTATGAAAAAGAAATAAGCTTTATTAATGAAGAAAACTTTAAAGCAAGTGGAATACTGAATCTTATCAAAGATGCGACGTCAAAATGGAATATATAAAGAAAAAATTAGTAATAATAATGATGGAGGAAGAGCAGTCTTTGTTAGAGAAAGGTGTTTTAAAAGAAGAAAAAGGTGTGTTAAAACAAATAGAATCACGTTTAAATAATTTAGAGGTAACTGTTAACACGATATTAGAAAAAGGAGATGAATTTAATGAAGCTACACAAGAGAAGCTAGAAAAAATACAAACACAGTTGGAGAAGCAGTCACAAAGTATGCGTAAATTAAAAAGGAAATTAATGGATCGATACAACCCCTACACGATCGTCGGTATTCTCATCCTGTTGGTTTGTATATGGATTCTTTTTATGTATTACGTAGTAAGCTAAAAGAAGCGATAATTTTGCTAACCGTGATTCAACCTTATTGTATATATTATAGAGTCCGCCAACAATACCCAATGTTTGGTATATAGATTGTTTAGAGTAAAACAATAGTATGTAGTCAGTGACAAAAACTACAGATATTGCAATGCTGAGACGAATAAAAACTAAGTAGATACCTTTTGCTTTTTCGTCTGTTAAGTCTTCATAAACTAGTGATTTTGAATGAACCAACGAAATACTTTTATCTTCGAATTGCATCAGAATACAAAAACAGATGGAAATTAACATGGGAGTAAAAAGATAAATATCTGTAACATACCACCGCATACATATTCCAATAAATAAAGCGAGTAAGAGTAGTAATCTTTTCTTTTTTAATCTTCCATACATTTGTTAAAAAAATTGAGTACATATATAAATTATAATTCTAAAAACATGAGCTCTAAGAAGAAAAAACGTAAACGTAGTTCTTTTAACGCTTCAGAATTACATACATGTGCCATCTGCTTTGAGGAAAAACAGACAAAAAATTTAGCGATTTTAAATAATTGTGATCATAGATATTGTACAGAATGCATACAAAAATGGTGTGACCGTGAAAATTCCTGCCCACAATGTAAAAAGAAAATAACCTTTATTGACATTCCCGGTAGGAAAAGACGTAAAAGAATAGTCGATAAAAGTTTGGAACATGAGGAGGATAACATACTTCCTGAGGATCATATCATTAGCCTAGCGGTTATGAATTATGTGGCATCCTCACGTTTTCGTCAATACATGGCACAAACTATTTTAAGAAGAAGTAACATGAGAGCACGTATTTTATGGCACATAATTCAACGGGCTCTTCCACCGTTGAGACGTCAAATAGAAGAGTCGATAGAAGAAAATTATCGAAATATTAATAGAGCTAGTTTAGATGTATTGGAAGCTAGTGATGCCATGTTAAGGTTAAGATATGCTATCAGAAGAGATTAAATTAACGTATAAATATCTTAAAATATGTACATATAATGACCGCAACGTTATACGATATAGTAAAATATAAATTACTTAAAGTAGGTGACTCGATAGAATTTAATTTTAAAGGACATTATTTCAGGGCAAAAATACAACGTGGTGGGTTAATTTCCCAATGTACGGTGTACAGACCACAGTCTAAAGATGCTGAAAAAATTTTGGGACATGTGTCCTCTTTCTCCAGTTTAACAAGTTGGACAGAAGCTTGCTTACAAGATATTCTAGAGGAATATTTCACCAGATATTCGTCGTGGAAACGTGTTATTCATGTTGAAACTAACCAAACCATGGGAGAGTTGAGAGACAGATGTAAACTGTTAAATGGACGCGTGAAGGACTCAGATATATCAGAATTGTACAAGGAGATACACCGCTTGCAAACAACAATTCAAGAAATGAGTGGTGTTTTAAAGTCCAACAAGTTATTTCAAAAAAAATGGTCGAGTGTTCCCTTTATTACGGTGCGTGAAAATTTCAAATATAAGAAAGTGAAAAAAAGAAAAATTGAGAATCCTAACGCATTCTTGAAAGTACAAAATTTAATGATGTCTTAATATTTTTCAGAATAAATTTGTATTGGTACATCACAACCTTTCCCTGAAACTGAAATTCCACCTTCAACCTTCCCTGTAACCTCATACTCAAAAGCTACTACATTATTAAATGTTTTTTGAGTAATCATATTCGCGGGAGTTCCTTGCAATATACTTTGTTTTCCTATATTTAAATTGAATTCGGTGTAACAATTTTTTGTTGGAATCCACACTATTTTTTTAATCAAATTTCCTACTGAATTTTTTCTAGCATAATTTTCCAAATACTTTACCTCCGTATCATACGTAGCGGTAATATCTTTGCAAGCCCTATTCACCACTAATGTCATGTCTGTCGAAGGAGGAACATGCCAGTTGTTTTGACGATCCATAAAAACATCTGTAAATGGTATACCGTTGAAGTCAAAAACCACACATTTTTTTATATTTACAACATATTCCCCACCCTCGTATGCGGTAGTGCAATGTGTTGTACTATCATGTACACATTTCATTCTGATGATTTTACGTAGGTTTGTAGTTAAGTGCTTAAATGAATTATTTTCAACGTAAGTAGATGAAGAAGAAGACGAATTTACAAAGCCAAAGATGAGAAATAGAATTGCGCAGAGAGAAAGAACAGAAAATAAAATCTTTGAAAAGCCACAAGATTTGGCTTCTTGAACAACCTCTGGACCAGCTATAACAAATTTTTGTTTAACATTGGGTCTAGGTTTTCGTGTAGTAGCAAATTTTGATATATTAATACCAGATAAATCGAGTTGACCTCCCTTTACCTGACTCATTTATTCTTAAAGTAACGTTTATTTATAGTAAGTTAACATTTGTTTACACCCCCTATCATGTCCACCGCTAAATTGAATGCATCTGAATCTGCTAGTCCTGCCTGCTTCAACTTGTTTGTTACCAAACTACTTAGTGCTGCACCAGCCGCGTCGAATGAAGCTTGCTTTTGCGCAATTGTTGGAGACCCACAGATTCGATCAGAAGAATCGGTTGCGTTTACAACCGTCACATCGCCTGGAGAACATATTGTTATAGGTGTACACACACTCGCTTTTTCATAGTCATTTATAGCATCACAAGCACATCGACATGAGCCGTCGGACTTTGCCTTACCGTTGGATTTGACCCTGTGAGCACAATCAATAGATGTACAATCTGGCTGTGGCAACCCTTTCCTTACAATTTCGGACAACAAATCGACCACTCTTACAAGAATGTTTGAATCACCAGTTGATTTCATATCGTCTGCTTCGTCCGACGCCCCTTTATTTCCAGAAAATGTTGATTCAAAAACTTTTATAATTGCATTGACTTCATCTTCCATGTGGAAAGCACCACCTCCATCACTACCTACGTTGTCAGAGAAAGTGTTGGAGTTGGATTCCATTGTCTTCCCACCCATGTTTTTTGTTTTAATTCCACCACCTTTTTGCCCATTGTTGGACTTTATGTTGGACGAAGCTAAGGTTACATCAGATTTATCAACCAAAATTGCCCCACCTTCTCCTGTTGCCGTGTTAGATTCAACCTCTATTGTTCTTAAATCCGCTTCACCTTCCTTTACTTCTAATGCTCCGCCGTTTTGTGCACTGTTGGATTTCAATGTGGTACCCTCCATCGTTAATTTCTTTCCTTCTACTGAAACGGCTCCACCACTTCCTGAAGGCGCTGAGTTAGACTCAAATACGGATGTCTTTACAGTTAAATCTGTCACTGACGCTACAGCACCACCATTTCCGCTTGTTGCTTTATTGTTTTTGAATGTGCTTGTTTCAACTACGACAGACCCTGCCTTTGCGTTAATTGCGCCACCGCCGTTTGTTCCTTCATTGTTGTCAAACGTAGCACCTTTAATAGATACGGATGGTGGATTGTTTCCAACGTCTTTTTCTGATTCTAGAGCACCGCCAGTTGTACCCTTATTGTTCTTAAAGACAACATTTTCAACTTCAACGGTTCCTCCAGAGGCTAAAATACTTCCTCCAGCATCACCTGGATTTCCATCGCTTAAGGTCATACCTTTTACAGTCAGCTTCTTTCCATTTTCTACCTTAAAGTGCCTCTTACCAGCAGCTGCTTGAATCATAAGTGTTGTGGATTTCAAATTTTTCCTTAATCTACGTCTTGCTATTACAACTATCTGTAAATCACCTGTAAGAACAATTTCGTCACTTAAGATACATGAGTTTGCTAGTTGTATCGTACCAGATGTAGGAATAGTACACAGCGGTAAACTAACTTCAATCTTGCCTACCATAGTACTTGTGTCTTTTGACAGGTAGTAAAATGTTCCTGGAGTACTTGGAACCCATACAATAACACTCGTATCATCTTTTGCTTCTAATGTTAGATATTGTGTATACGATGAATAGTCTGTATCTTGCGTGGTCCATTGCACAGCTGATGCCAAAACTAGATCATTCCCTGCTACAGAAGCAGGTTGGCGAGAGAATATGAATGGCCCTTCACTAATTCTCAGTTGTATTGTTGGATTTATACCTAGATTTGTGCCATCTTTTTTCTGAACTAGATACTTTGAACCACTAACGTCAAATTCAAACTGATCTTCGGTGTCACCCATGTAATCGCAAATAGTATTAACACTATTAGCAGGATCATCTTTCTCATTAATCATACCGGTTGGGCAGGAAATGCATGCATTATTTTCAACACGTTCATTAGCTGCACACTTAGTTATATCACATTGTGTTTCACCATCTTGAGTTTTATCTAAAGGTGCGTTCGTTTCACCAGGCTGACATTGTTCGCACTGTGCATTTGCATTTACGCGATAATTAGCCGCGCAATCACAACTCGTTGCTGCTCCTGTTGGGTCTCCACCTTCAGCCGTGCTACCTCCTAGAGTACATAATTGACATTTCTGTGTCTTTGTTGGATCAACAAAATAACCTTCTTTACAGTGACAGCCACGTTGAGCTTCGTTGGTACGATGCGTTCCATCAGTGGTTTGACCTTCGGGGCACTGTCCACATCCCCAAGGGGCAGAACCTACCGCTTGGTATCCCTTATCACAAACGCATCCAGAAATTGTTGTTCTCGACTCTACAAAAACACCGCCTGGATCTGCTGAATTAGCCGGGCAATCTTGAACATCACCGTTTGTATCTACATAATGTCCAGCAGTGGTTTTACACTTTGTTTGCCCACCATTAATAAGTTCTCCTCCAGAGCTAGCACTGCCTTCTGGACATGAGTGAACATCTCCAGATGAATCTACATAATAACCTGGTTCCAATTTACATGTGCTGACTACGTTTGGCTTGTTATAACCTGATGCCGTGCTACCTGTTGGACAAATTTCACATGATCCAACCGTTTTTACATAAAAACCAACCTTACACACACATTCATTGTTCGAATTCATGTTTGAAAATGTACCATCTGGACATTTTTCACATAGCCCATTTATTTTCTGATATCCAGATCTACAGTTACATTCGGTGTCGCTTCCTGCTGAGTCGCTACCAGCATCGCTGTAACCACCTTCTTCACAGTCAACACAAGCGTTGGATACTACCTTCTCATCCTTACCGCATATGCAATAGGTATCTGCTCCACTCATTGGGCTTCCAGCTCTCAATGTGCTCGTCAATTCACATGCCACACAAGCATTACTTACAACTTTAAAATTTGTATTGCACTTGCACTTACCAGCTACGTTTTCTCTTGTAGGAGCATCGTTGAACGAGTTGTCGCCACATTTGGTACACACACCGTTCGATGAATAATAATTATCTGCACATTTACAGAAGGTGTCACCTCCATCCAATTCATCTCCAGCACCATTCAAGGAGTCGTCTGGACATATGACACACGCTCCACTGGCTACTTTATAGTTTTCTTTACAGTTACAATACGATGGCCCGTCACCAGCGTAATCACCAGCTTCATTTTTGGCGTTGTCTGGACAAGCCGCACAAATTTTGTCGGCGCCAGCGAAATAGTCTTCATTACATCTACAGTAAGTATCTCCACCTTCCTTACTAGCATAACATAATTTTGGGTTAGTCGATCCTTCTTCACAGGCTAAGCATTTACCTCCAATGACTTTACTGTTGACCCTACAGTGACACTTCGTGTCTGGACCAGCAGGATCGTCTCCTGCTAAACGTTGTGAATTATCTGGACACGCTTTACATTCGTGGTTTTCAACGTGCTGATTTGCACTACAAAATTGAGTAAAGCATTCACTGGCTCCTGATTTTGGATTGTAATCTTTTAAGTTATTCGTTTTTCCTGTTGGACAAGGGCTACAAATTTTTCCATCAGATTGCATTTCACCTTGGCACAAACAAACTGTATCTCCTGATGCTGGATCGTAATTGCTTAAGGAGGCAGTAGCTCCCGTTGGACAATCTAAGCACAAACCATTGTCTGCATATTGGGCTCCATTACATACGCAACCAACTTTGTATCCAGAATCGTGTGTACAAGCACTAAAATCGCCATTTGATGGCACGACATTGTTATACCACGTCTTGTCACCATTGGCATCACATTCAGTAAATGCACCGGCACACGTTGAAGCACCAGTTGAGGAACACGTGATTGATTGACCTCCCACACAAGTTCCCGTGTATTTTTGTACACCACCTTCGCATGGTGCATGACTATTCACACAATCACAGGATGTGTCAGATCCGGATGCGTCATCGCCAGCAGCATTTGTTTCTGGAGAAACACATTGTGCACATGTATTATCTTTTACGTATTCATTTACTAAACATGTGTTGTCTGTACGAGTACAACCAGTGTTTGGCGTATCTGCGGGGCTTAAAACACCACTACTAGTACTACCAGTTGGACATGCCACACAAACTCCATCCGTTGCTTTAAAGTTAGCAGCACACGACACTGGTAGTTTTACTGTTGTTGAGCTTAAACTTGTGTCTGTTTGCGATGGCACAGCGTTTAGGGTTAAGCCACCAGCTTGTTGAACCGGTGATGAAAATGTGGACGAAGTTAACCTTCCTAATTTTAAATTTGTTACAGCGGGTGCCACTGTTTTTAACTTCACTATATCGTCCGTAGCTCCAATGTCAGAAGCCTTTAATGATATTACCATAGCGGTTGTTGTACTCGAATCTTTGCTCAGTACTAGCTGTGGAGTTCCAGTCTTACGGACATCCGCAACTACAATTTCGTTCATCGTTGTATCACAAATATCACAGGTGCTGTAGGCACTTACTTTAGTCCCTGTTCCCGCTGTGATGGTCTTCGTTGCTACCCTAGCCTTGAACTTAGGCGTAACCCCTGAAGATACTACTCGATAATATTGCATACCGAAAGGTGCCATTCCATAATTAGACTCGTGACAACCATTAATGGCTGAAGTAGACGCGGGAGATTGGTCCCCTTGTTTTAAATTCGTTGTTATTAAAACCCACTTGTCGCCAATTTTTTTGTGTCCATTATCCTTGTCATCTTGGTTCCATCGAGCATGAATAGCGACACAGTTGGTAGTTGCGGCGCATGAGTTAACATAAAAATTATTTGCCGTCGTCAAACAAGTGTCTATTTTGTCTTTATCTTCCACATCAGCCTCTGAATCAAATATACATGCCGCTGGAAGTTCACTTAAGCTTGTTGGCGATACTGCTCCTAAATCAGCACCAGTATAATAATCATTCGCTACACCGGAAGCCGTACCATGAGTAAATTGAGAAAAACAATGAAATTTATCATCTTGTGCCGCCAAATCCGAAGAAGATTTTGGAAGATAGTATCGAGGATTACCTGTCGTAACATATGCAGATGTAGTCTGTTGACTAGCCGCTTTTTTGTATGCCAACTGTCCTTTAACTGCCTCCCAACTACCGCTGGCTGTTAGTTGAACACCTATACAATCGCTGTCGCCATCACACGCGGTAACAGCGGCAGCTTCCGTGGTATGTGATGAAATAACAGATGCTACACTCAACGATGTATCCACATTTGTTTGAGACAACGTTTGTGGATACGAGTATGCGGTAGTTCTTGTAAAGGTGTATACTTGCAACTCGTTATCTGTCAATACTGCTAATTCTTCATCACCATCATTGTCAATATCAATCCATTTGGCGTCATTTACAGCAGCTGTCAACGCCGGGGTCAACGTTGCGGTGTGTTGCTGATTGACAGCAAGTTCCAAATCGTACAAATTTTCAGTACAGGTGCCCTTCACATTCAACTGAAGCAAAGCCGTATTTTTGTCCATAGCAACAGAACTGTATTTACCGGTGGCACATTTTCCTTTGTACGTTGCACCAGCATTAAACGATGCAATCGTTCCATCGGCTTTGTTGACCTTACAGTCAACGCCTGATTCCGTTCCAGAACCACATATATCTAAGTAACCATCCGCATTCTTGTCAAATACGGTTACTGGTGCCAATGGTCCTCCTGTCACCGCGTCGGAGGTGGCAGTTAGATCTGAATCTCCACCTTTTAAAAGTACGTAGCCACCAGATTTTGTGCCTGCTGATACCGTACTTCTCTTCACGACTAAAATGTCTGCCTTTCCATCATTGTCAAAATCTTTGACGATTACATCTTCAATTGGTTCAACGAATTTGCTTGCTGGCCGCGCATGTGTCAATTTCTTTTGATAATTAGGATTTGCATTTGTTCCTTCATTTATGTAGACCACTACAGTATTTGCACCAGCAGTTCCTGAAGTGCCGGCCCTGTAGTATACAATATCCAAAATACCATCATTATTATAATCCACCAGTTTCTGTCCGACATCTTCTTCTACACCAATATCGTGACTACCACTCAAGGTGTTTGATGCTGCTGCTGTAGTTGGCGTTGGATAACACTGAGTTTCTCCTTCGTTTGTTTTATCACCAGCATCTCTGTTGCCTCCAGAACAAGCTACACAAAATCCATTTGCATCCACACGCTCGTTTTCAGAGCAGCTTTTTGCAATACATGACGTGCCAGCTGTATCGGGGTACAACCCATGATCACAACAAAGATTATTCGCTGCTCCATTTTCTGTGTGGGTATTCAACGAGGCCCCATTAGGATTGTGTTTTCCAGCTGGACAGTCAGTACAAACATAACCTACAACTTTTTGATTGATTGCACAGCTTGCTGCGTTACCAGTTGGTTTACAAGCGGTAGCCTGGTTTAAAGCAGGATTATCACCACCATCATTTTCAAAACCGGCATTACATGCTTTACATTTGTAGCACGGGTACGATGCGCATGCAGGATCAGCTTCTGTGGCAACTGTTGGACCTCCCGAAAAAGTTGCTACTGCTGCCCCACCAGCATCTTTTACCTTATTATTATTGTTCGTGTAAGCCACTACCGTAACAGTGGTAGTATCAATTAATGATTTGTCGGAAGCAGGCGCAACAATTCCATCTATCGTTAGCTTTACTTTACCATTATCTACAACAGCAGCAGATATGGTCAAATCACCAGTTTCTGACGTTGGACTTCCTAAGGTTTTCGCGGTAGATCCTGACGAGGCTGTTCTTGTTGCACCAGCACCTTTGTACGCTTGCCACTTATTGGAACTAGTGGCCTCAAAAAGACCATATTCTCGTGTACAACCACCACTCTGACAAGAATGACCATTACCCATCGCGGTGGTACCAACGCTACAGCCATTTCCCACGTAAAAGTGTACCTTCACACTGTCGGTTTCAAATTTATTACTACTGTCGTATGTACTGTCTTCATCAACGATGACACATCCACACGTACCCAAGGTTTTACAGCGCTGTGCTATTTGACCATCGCCCCACATTTGACGATGTGAATAATCGTATGCGTTGACGTAAGAAAAAGTTTTTGTTTCAATAAACGCTCCATCACATTGTGGGTAATAGTTTGAAGTGGCAAGATAGCATGTACTATATGACCCGTCACAACATCCAAAATTGCCTGGTGATTTCATTGAACTTGAACCGCTAGGATACGTAAAGCTTTGTACGCTGGTGTAATGAATTCCAACGCAATCGTTATCGTTGTTACAAGCGGTAGTCGCATCTGCCTCAGTATCATGACTGGAAATTACAGTACCTCCTGTCCACTTTTCATTCGAGTATGAAGCTCCTCCTGGCTTTTGGTACGTAGCGGTGATTTTAAAATCAGCAGTGGCCAATGTTCCAGCGGCAATGTTTTCATTAAAGGTCAATAAAAACGTTTTTTGACCATTTTCACCAGACAGTGAACCATACTGTGGGGGTGGATTTGTCGCAATTTCATTTACATAATAATTCTTCGCACAAACATTCAAACAAGTATTATCGTTTGGTGCATCTGTACAAGAAGCCTTACACGTAGAATCCCCATCAGTTGGATCATTTCCACCCAAACTATATTTATCGGTTTCACAATCTACACAAACACCGCCAG
>CESM01030638.1_pt1 | contig 11386 bp, 11 predicted proteins | sample 361421 | NCBI WGS metagenome assembly CESM01 (sample SAMEA2622219, study PRJEB7988) | marine metagenome | isolation source: saline water (ENVO:00002010), including | reverse complement strand
TATTATATTGTTATTTGAAATAGTTGTATCATATACATTTCCAAAATATGGTTGGAACCCATTACTGTCTTCAAATGAATGGTATGAAATGTTCCATTTCCAATTATCTAATTGATTTCCATAACAATTATTGGTTGTATCGTTTTGTGATAAATCTGTAATAGTAGTATTTCCTCCTTGGCATGTTGGATTTGGTGTCGTAATAAACCAGGCATGAGGTAATTCATATACTTTTACTGTATCATAAGTAATATTTTCACAATCATTACTATCAGTAATTGTTAAATTCACATAGTGATCCCCGCAATCAAAAAATATAAATTTTGGATTTTTCGAAGTATCTGAACTGTTTACATAATTTCCATCAATACCTTCTATCATACTCCATTTATATGATTTGATTGGAAACCCTTTTGGTACTTGAATTATTAATGTATCTCCATTTAGACATGGTAAAATTCTAGATGTATCTTTAGCAATTTCTACTGTTGTTGAAAAAATACTAGGTTGATTCAAACATACAGGATCAGCGTTAATAAAAACCTTAGGTTTTGGAAAAACGGTTATAGAGTCATTAAAAGAGATGCTATCACAAGAGTTTACAGCATATAATTCTAAATGATAAATTCCTGGTTCATTATATGTGATCTGAGCTTGATTAAAATTGTTACTTTGATATTGAAATTGTGTTGGTATATATGTTGAAGTTGTGCAATTTCCCCAATCATAATAAAATGACGGATTAACATCATTATAATTGTCTGCAACATAATTTGGATCAGAAGTAGTTTGGCATCTAAAATCAGAGTTATTTATTATAGTTGCCGTTTCTCCAGGGCAAATACTATCAGGTATTACAAATAAAGCTGTAGGGTCTGGTGGAACATAATTTTGTTCTCCAAACGTATTTGGTTCATTATAACATGGACTTATTACTTTTGGATATACTCTATATTTGTCGTAAAATGTTGTTCCAAAAGCATCTTGCCAAACACAACCACAAGATGATTCATCGAATACATAAGGGAATATAATTTTATTTTCTTGTGTATTTCCAATTGTAATACTATCAATATTATTGATTACAGAGTCATAATTCCATATTACAGTATCAACATTTATACTGTCGCAAAGTATGAAAAAATAAATTTCTGCATTCACTGGCATTTGAAAAACAATTGGATCAATTACATAAATTACCGTATCTCCTTTACATAATTCAGTAGATGCTAATTTTTCAAATGATGAGTTTAATGCATATGCCGCATTATAACTTATATCATATTTTAGTGAGATACTGTCACATCCATTATTAAAAAAAGTTGTAACAGTAATAGAATCAACACTTTCTGAAAGTTCAATGTTAAATTGATCAAATGATAATGTATCGATTATTTGCGTTATACCATTATCAATTATCACTTTTTCAATGCCATTGTAATTACTGAATAGATTTAAAAAAGTATATGTCATTGCACTATCACCGTCGCAAAATTCAAATCTTTGATTTTGAGATTTGTATTCAATTACATTTGTATCTATAGCAATATAATCTGAGATATTTTGATTGATACTAAGAGTTGAAGTTTCAAATATTGGACATCCATTTAAAATATCATTTACAGTTAATTGTATATTGACATTTGAATTTGTAGGATAAATATTTGTATTAAGAATACCATTCTCTCCATTATTTTGTATAACTCCATCTATTTTCCAAGTATACTCATATAGGTTAGTATCAATATTGTTCGCTGTAAATGAGACAATTTCTCCTGGACAATTTATTATACTAGTAGATGATGTGAAACTTGCGTTTGCTGTAGTGTTTTGATAATTTAGATAAATAATTTCATAATCAACACAATTTGTATTTGAGTCAATAACTGTTAATTCTATATATGTATCAGTAAATAATTGAGGACAAGAATCAACGACTAGGCTGGTCCATTGTAAATTACTAGGGTATGATCTCCATTGATAATGAAGATTATTAGAAGTGTTTGTATTTATCCCTATACTATCAATATTTATCCTACCTCCAGTACATATAGTAATAGTGTCGTTATTTATAGTTAAATCTAAAGAGTCATTTGCAATATAAATAGTATCATAAATTGGAACATTGGGTATTGTATTATAAGGACTTGTAACACCAATTATATAAACTCCATTAGCATTTGGAATATCTATAGAAGTCACATCAAATAATGGTAGGTGGCTGGAAACAAAATTTCCGTTAATAGTCCAAAATAATGAGTAGGGTCCGGGTGCTGTAGGCATAGATGGACTAACATAACTGACTGAAAAAGTATTTCCTTGTGTTATACAATCTGGGTATACTAAACTCTGTGAAAATATATTTATTTTAGTGAATAAAAATAAAATTATAAATATTGCATATCTATAAAATAAAAATCTAATATTTTTACTCATAAATTTTGTCGTAATCTTGTTATTGCAATAATAAAGAAAAATCTCAATAAATCTCAAGTAAATAAATAGTTATGATCTTATTATTATTGAATTTTTATTTTAATAGTTAAATTAAGTGTTTTTAAATTGTACAATTAATAATTTTTTTATTTTCGGATAATTATTCATATTATAAAATCTTATTTCTTAATATCACTTGATAAATCAAGATTTTTGAAATCTGGAAATTTAAAATTTGTAAACCCCACAGATAGTATAGTCATTATTCCACCAAAAACAACAGCAGGGACTGTGCCCATTATTTTTGCAGTCATTCCACTTTCAAATGCTCCTAATTCATTTGAAGAACCAATAAAAATTGAATTTACAGATGCAACTCGACCTCTAACTTCATCAGGGGTTTTTAATTGAAGAATAGTTTGTCTAATAATCATAGAAATTCCATCAGTTAGTCCGTATATAAATAAGGCAAATAATGATAAATAAAACATAGAAGAAATACCAAATACAATAATTGAAGCTCCGAAACAAAAAATTGAAATTAGTAATTTTTTTCCAGCATTTACTGTTACTGGAATATATGCGGATGAAAACATTATTATTAGAGCTCCTACAGCAGGAGCTGATCTAAGTATTCCAAATCCTTGTGATCCTACATTTAATATTTCCTGAGCATAAATTGGAAGTAGAGCAATTGCTCCACCAAATAAAACAGCTACCATATCTAAAGTTATTGCGATAAGTATTTCTTTTGTTTTAAAAACAAAGGACAAACCTGCTTTAAGGCTATCTATTATTGGTTCTCCAATATTTGGATTTAATATTGGTTTTTTCTTAATGAATAATGTTAAGATTAAAGCAATAAGTACCGAAAAAAGAACAAAACACATAGAATAATGAACACCTATACTAGCAATTGAAAATCCTGCAATAGCTGGACCTAATACAGATGCTAATTGCCAAGTAGAACTACTCCAAGAGGCAGCATTCGGATAAGATTTTTTAGAAACAATCAATGCAAGTAATGAGAATATGATAGGTCCAAAAAAAGCTCTAATAAAACCTCCTAAAAATACAAGTATATATATACCAAATAATATTTGTTTGGATGTATAATTTATGTATACATAATTACTTGTAATCAAATAAAAAGCAATAGATACTATAAGAAAAGCAATAATTGCGTATACAAACAATTTTTTTTTCTCTTTTTGATCAACAATATGTCCTGCAAATAGAGCCATAGAAATTGCTGGAACAATTTCAACTAGTCCAATCAATCCAAGAGATAGGGGGTCTTTTGTTAAATTATACACTTCCCATTCAATGATTATAAATTGCATTGACCAACCTAATACAAGTAAAAATCTAATTAGAAGAAAAAAATTAAATTCTTTGAATCTAAGAGCTGCATATGGATCATGATTATTCACATTAAAAATATATTCTTTTTGCAAAATAATATAAAATAATTAGTTTTATTATTGAGTACATAATATTATTCTTATTAATATTGTATTATTAATCAAATTAAATGTTAATGTTAGAAAATAAATTTGAAAAGGGACTTTGGAATACTAGATTTATAGTTCTGATATCAGTAATATTATCTATAATTTCTTCTGTAGTTTTGTTCTTATTAGGAGGGTGGGACATAATACAGGCTATCATATATAATAACCCTATTTTTAATGATGATATTAGTTCTAATAATGATTTTTTATTTAAGATTATTTCATCAATTGATTTGTTTTTGATTGGTATTGTGTTATTAATTTTTGGATTTGGAGTCTATGAGATTTTTATTAGTGAAATTGATTTTGCTAAGGGTAAATTTGCTGACTCTACATTAAAGATTAGCAGTCTAGATCAATTAAAGAATAAAATTATTAAGGTCATTATTATTGTTTTAATAGTTAAATTTTTTGAGAAGGTATTAAAATTATCACATAATTTTACTTCACCAAATGATCTTATTTTATTTAGTCTATCTATTTTATCTATTTGTATTGGGTATTATTTAATTAATAGAAAATAAAATGGCTTTAACACCAACTAAATTAATTCCTCTAGGATTTATTGCTCCAAAATTTAAATTATTAAATCCTAAAATCAATCAGTATGAAAAATTAGAGGATTTATCCTCTGAAAAAGCAACTTTAATCGTATTTATGTGTAATCACTGTCCTTATGTAATACATATATTACCTGAGTTAGTTAAGATCTCTAATGATTATATAAAAAAAGGGATTTCTTTTATTGCTATAAACTCTAATGATATTGAAACTTATCCTGAAGATTCTCCAGAAAACATGATTAAGTTAATAGAAGAATATAACATTCCATTTCCATACCTATTTGATGAATCACAACAAGTTGCTAAAGATTATAATGCTGAATGTACCCCTGACTTTAATATTTTTGATGGAAACATGAGATGTGTATATAGAGGTCAGATAGATTCTTCTAGGCCAGGTAATGATTTTGATAAAAATGGTTTTGATATTAGGGTCTCATTAGATAACATATTAAAAGGAAAGTTAGTTTCATCAATTCAAAAACCATCTATTGGATGTAATATTAAATGGAAATGATTATTTAATATTACTAAATTATTAAAAATATTTTTTATCAATATAAAATGTTCCAAAAGGAATAAGAGATGCTAATAATACAATTGTTAAATCTTTTTTATCCCAGTTTTTATCTTCTCTTAATATACATGCTGTTATTATATATAATATAAATAATAACCCATGGGGCATTCCTAATATTTTTACATATCTCTCATCATTTAAATGGTATTTATAATATAGGCCGATAGTCATTAATAAAATATATGATATTCCTTCTAAAAATGCGATTATTCTAAAAAATAATTTCATACTATATAGATATAAGAAGAGAAAGTATTAAACAATTATCCATCCATTCATAATCCCATATCTATAAGCCAGATAATAAATATTATTAGTATTAGTAAAGGTAACCACCAAATATTTTTCCAACGTATTAATTTTCTAATCCAATCGACATCTCTATTATAACCTCTAATTAAATAAAAAAGCAATAGAGGTATTAGCCAAGGTAAAATAAAAACACTTAAAGGTGGAATTTTTCCATTGTCAAAATTAATGCCAAATAAGTTTTCAATCCAATCTGGATCTTCATCATCATTTGAATTCTCTATTTCATTATCTATCATCTCTGTAACAGGATAAGAAGCATAATTAATATTGACAAATGTTATTAATATGAAAAATATAAAATATAACTTTCGCATAATACAAAGAAACATAAATAAAGTAATTATAATGATAAAATATAAAGAATGATTATAATTAGTTAATGGTAGGGATGTAAACTCACATCTATTTAAATAATTAAATGAATCTTCCCGGCAAAATATTAGAAATTTTTCTATAAAGTTTCTATTTTTGTACTTATGAAGAAATTCATAATCTTTCTATCACTAACATTATTTGGGTGTAATATACAAAAAACAATATCAATATTGTCAAAAGAAAATTCATGTCCATCTTCAGATTTTCAGGAAAACAAGAATGACTTTCAACTTGATTATTCTGAATTAAATAATTGGGCTTTTAGAGATGATTATAATAATTATCAAGATTTGCTACCCAAAAAAATTGAGAAAGAAGAAAATATAGAAATCAATGTTTTCTTTATACACCCCACAACATTATATGATTCAGATAATTGGAATTCAGACACATCATCTTTTAATGATGATCAAGGAATACAATTAAGTTTAGAAAACCAAGCATCTTGTTTTGCTGGTATAGGGAGTATATATGCTCCACATTATAGACAAATGCATATACATTCTTATACCGATACAATAAATGGATTTAAAGCATATAATCTTGCGTATAATGATGTGTTACAAGCATTCAGATATTTTATCAAAGAGATTAATAATAATCAATATTTTATTATAGCAGCTCATAGCCAAGGAACAAATCATGCAATGAGGTTAATTTCAGAATATATCTCAAAAGACAAATTACTTTCAAAGAAACTAATTCTTAGTTACTTAATTGGAATGAATGTTAAAAAAGATTTCAGTTCAGTACCACCTTGTTCTGGACCAACAGACTTATATTGTTTCCTTTCATGGAGAACTTTCTTAGAATCTACTTATCCAAACAATTGGGAGTATGGGAATCATATTTCTTCAATTAATCCAATCTCTTGGAGTATTGACACTATCTCTAGCGATAAGAAACTACATAATGGTATTCTATTGCCAAATAAGATGTTATCATTTAAAGAAACTCTATCTGTATATAATCATAAAGGTTTAATCTGGTTAAAAAAATCAAATAATATTCTATTAAATTTATATCCAAGCAGTAATTATCACCCAGGTGACTATAACCTATATTGGATGAATATCCGTAAGAATCTTAAATTAAGACTACAAACTCATCATGAAAATGATGTAAATATAAATAAGGATATGTCGTGGTAGCATGTTTGCAACCTACACTTTTTTCATTAGATTACATCTAGCTTTCACTCTGAAAATTACTCCGCTTTTTGCACCGCAAATCATTCTACTAAAACAAAGTAAATAAATTAGAATTGTCTAATAAAATTAGTCTTTAATTTAAGTATAAATTTTAGTTTTGCAAAAACTATAAATATAATTAATGAAATTAAGGAATATAGCAATTATTGCCCATGTAGACCATGGTAAAACTACACTAGTTGACAAGATGTTGCTTGAGTCTGACATATTCTCTAGAAATGAAAAACCTGGAGATTTAATAATGGATTCCAATCCTCTAGAGAAAGAAAGAGGAATTACAATATTATCAAAAAATGTAGCTGTAAATTATAAAGACTATAAAATTAATATCTTAGACACACCAGGTCATGCTGATTTTGGAGGAGAGGTAGAAAGAGTTTTGAATATGGTAGACGGTGTAATATTATTGGTTGATGCAATTGAAGGTCCAATGCCACAGACTAGATTTGTACTATCTAAAGCTTTAGTAATGGGATTAAAACCAATTGTTGTTATTAATAAGGTAGATAAGTTAAATTGTAATCCAGAAGAGATAAACGAAATGGTGTTTGAATTAATGTTTAATCTAGATGCTACAGAAGATCAATTAGATTTCTCTACTGTATACGGATCAAGTAAAAATGGATGGATGGGAAAAGACTGGAGGGTTCCTAATAGTGATATCACATATTTAATGGATAAGATATTAGAAGATATCCCAGCTCCAGAAAGTAGAATAGGAGATACTCAAATGCTGATAACTTCTTTAGACTATTCTTCGTTTATTGGAAGAATTGCTATAGGTAGGTTACACAGAGGAACTGTAAAGGAGAATCAGAATGTAGTTCTTTGCAAAAGAGACGGTAGTAAATTAAAAGTTAAAATTAAGGAGGTATTTGTTTATGAAGGTTTTGAAAAAATAAAAGTTAGTGAAGTACACGCAGGTGAAATCTGCGCAATTACAGGTATTGAGGGATTTGAAATTGGAGATACTATTGCAGATATAGAGAATCCAGAAGCTCTACCAAATATCAATATTGATGAGCCTACAATGAGTATGACCTTCACAATAAACGATTCCCCATTTTTTGGGATAGATGGCAAATTTGTCACTTCTCGTCAAATAAAAGATCGCTTAGAAAAAGAAGAAGAAAAAAACCTTGCGCTAAGAGTAGAACAGACAGAATATTCAGACAAGTTTAAAGTATTTGGTAGAGGGATCTTGCATCTCTCAATACTGATAGAGACAATGAGAAGAGAAGGATATGAACTACAAATTGGTCAACCACAAGTAATAATAAAAGAAATAGATGGTATCAAAAACGAGCCAATTGAGGAATTAATTATTGAAGTCCCAGAGAAATTTAGTGGGAAAGCAATTGAAATGGTTTCTATACGAAAAGGAGAAATGACAATTATGGAGACAAAAGGTGAATTAATGCATCTAGAATTTAATATTCCTTCTAGAGGAATAATAGGACTAAGGAATCATTTACTTACTTCTACTTCTGGAGAAGCAATCATGTCTCACAGATTTAAAGAGTTTCAACCATATAGAGGTGATATACCTAGTAGACTAAATGGATCTCTAATTTCTATAGATGAAGGTATTGCAATTCCGTATTCATTAAGCAATATGCAAGAGAGAGGAATATTCTTTGTAGAGCCAAATCAAAAAATCTATGAAGGTCAAATAATTGGTAAGAATACGAGGTCAGAAGATTTAGTTATTAATATAACTAAAACAAAAAAGATGTCAAACATGCGTTCTTCTGGATCAGACGATAAGGTAAAGATTGCTCCAGCAACGATCTTAAGTCTAGAAGAATCGTTAGAATACATACAATCAGATGAATATGTTGAAGTGACTCCTAATAACCTTAGATTAAGAAAGATACTACTAAAAGAACACGAGAGAAAAAGATCTAGATTAGTTTGATTTTGGAATCGCATTATTACAGCAAGCTTTCATACTAAAAATTAATCCGATTTTTGAACGATAATCAATCTACTGAGATAAACTTAAAAATAATTTAATAGTATTTATAAGTATATGTTATTACTTTTTCAGGATATTTATTGTCATTTCTGTATTCTATCACATTTTTAATTTCCCCAAATGGACCAAATTCATATTGATATATATGACTTTCTCCTATACGAATAGTTTGTGGTAAATATTCTACAGGTTTTTCTCCCTCTAGATATTTAGAATAACTCTCTGTTTTACTTAATTTATTTCCACTTTTATCATATTGATATTGGAATTTTGTAATTGATCCATAATCTCCTTCATCTCCCATATTACAACAACAATCTTTTTCTATTAGATCTCCATATAAATTATATTTATAACTACAAAAAATCTCTGGATCTCCTTTGCTATATTCATAATAAGACACTTGTCTTCCATTGCTATCGTACTCATAATCTATCATAGTTGTTGAATTTCCTTCATAATTAGATTCTCCATATAAAGAATAATTGTATTTAAAATATTCACAAAATTCTTCTGAATAAGAATCATTTATTTCCTCTGTTGGAATAAACCATCCATTCTCACACCCATTTGAACAAGATGCATTATGAATATGTTTTAATGAATTAAATTCATATACATGAGTTAAACACGAGCAATCTCCAAAGTACCCAGTCGGTTCAAAAACTATTAAATATGCATCTTTTATACTGCCATCATCATCTCTAATATATTTAATTTTCTGCTCTAATTCTAAGTTATTTCTATATTTTAAGTTTTCTATTAAAGATCCATTTATATATTTCCAAGTTTCTTTTGAATCATAATTATTTGAACTGCCATATACTATTTCTTCTATTTTTTCTCCATCTTTATTATATGTTATTAATCTATTAAATGAATCTAATAATTTGTTCTTATCACTATATATTTTTGTTATAATCTCTAAAGTATTTATAGAAGGCTGATTATTGTAAATGGAGTTTTTTACTTGTTTTTGTCCAAAACTTAAAAAGGGAATAATTAGTAAAATTAATAGCAGTTTTTTCATATGGATATACTAAAAAATTTATTTAAGCTTCTTTCATATTGTTTTTGCCTACATCAAATATCCATTTCTAAAAATAGCATTCAAAATCAACACTAATATTAGAAGTAACACAAGCATAACTGACAGAATATATGTTAATGTTTTAACCCATTTAATATTATCTTTCCAAGATCTCCACCAAGCTCTAATTAAAAAGTATGAAACAAATCCTAATATCGAAATTACTAAAACTCCCCTAAGAATATACTGAATAAGTGAAGGTTCTTCTTTCTCAGTATCTGTATATACTATAGTGCTTATTATTTCTTCATTAATTCCTGTTACAGGAAAAGAAGCGTAAATCAACTTGCTGACTGTTATTAATGTTATTAAAATAAACAGCAATTTTTTCATATGACAATATTACAGAAATATTTTATAAAATATAAAGTAAAAGAGTTTAATTATCATGATTATAATAATACTTTTTTTAATAAATTAAATCAAGATATTAAACTAAAAATATCATTGATTTTGAACCGCTAATCAATCTACTTATAAAAACTTAATTAGATTATTATCGGATTCTTTCCCCAGATTCATCCCATCGATCAACAGAATAGTCATCAATGAGTTCTATCAATTTATCTTTCCCTATTTCTGTAAGGAGTTTGTTAACATCATAGTTATAACAATATCTCAACCAAAAATCTTCTTTAATATTACCATTCTTATAGTATTCTTTCCATCCAATCAATTTACCTTCTATATAATAATATTCTATTTTTAAATTATTAGGATCTCTTGAATTCTCATAATTCTCATATGCTGCTCCATTAAATTTATTATATTCAAAATGCGCTAATATTGTATCTCCATAAGCAATATTCTCCGAAGGATGGAAATCTATCATACTCATTGGTATTCTAGTATAATGATTGATACCAATCGTTCTCATAAAAAAACAATCTGTAGAAGTCCCATTTATGTTCCAACATCTAGAGAAACTTTTCATTTCTTTACCTTCTTCATAATATCCCTCATACAATATTTCTCCTGTTGGATATGTTTTGAAAGATATACCAGAAAAAGGAGTATAACCTGAGTAAAGAACATCAACTAGATTAACATAACTTTCTAATACTATGGATCCGAATGCATCTATTGAGTCATCCCCATACTCATCATAAATAGGAGAGGATTTACATTCATATTCTATTTCTAACGATAATGAATCATAATTAATTCTTGGAAAGTCTTGCCCTAAACCAATCAAAGGAACAAATAATAGTAATAATAGTTTTCTCATAAAAGCAAACTTACAGAAAATTTATGAGAATTTAGAAAAGAAAAAAGTAGGGGGTAGCAGGATTACAGCCTACACCCTTTTTACATGATTACAGTAAAC
>CESM01039753.1_pt1 | contig 11399 bp, 10 predicted proteins | sample 361421 | NCBI WGS metagenome assembly CESM01 (sample SAMEA2622219, study PRJEB7988) | marine metagenome | isolation source: saline water (ENVO:00002010), including | reverse complement strand
TAATAGCTCAATTGGCTTGATTTATGCACTGAAAAAAATTTTTATATGATAAAAATTATTAAAGACAATTTTATTTCAAAATTACTTAATTTAAATTGTTATTTAATAAGTGATTTTGATCATAAATATAATTTAAATAAAATTAATTACTTAAAGAAACCTTATTTTTTAACTATAAAAAATAAGAAAAAATTTTCTAAAAATATCATTAACAAGTTTAACTTAGATTTTATTTGCAAACAGATAACTTATGAAAAAAAATTTTCTAAAAAAGATATTTTTAATAGCAATATTAGTTGTAGATTAGCTAAAAAAAAAGATCTTCAACAATTAAAAATTATAAGTTTAGAAAAAAGTTGGAATTCAAGATTTGTCCAAGATCATAAAATTAATAATAAAATTAAATATACAATAAGACTAGAGTGGTTAAAAAATTTTTTCAAAAGAAAACGAGGAAATTATTTAATTGTAGCTCACAAGAATAATAGATTACTAGGATACTTAATCTTATCAAGGATAAAAAAAAAATGGACGATAGATATTATTGCGACAAAAGAAAAAGCACAAAAAAAAGGAGTTGGAAGCTCTCTTATAAATCATGCTTCAAAGATTCTAAAAAAAATTAAAATAAAAAAAATTATTGCAGGAACTCAATCTAACAATGCAAAAGCAATTTCATTTTATAAAAAAAATGGATTTTCAATTATTCAAAGTAAGTATATATACCATGTGCATTCTGATTAGATTTAAAATTTATGATTAAAGATAAATTAAATTATTTGATAAAAAGTAAAAAAGCCATTGTTGGTATAATTGGATTGGGTTATGTTGGCTTACCTTTATCAATTTTATTCTCAAAAAAAAAATTTAAAGTTTTAGGTTTTGACATTGATAAAAATAAAATTAAATCTTTAAACAAAGGATATTCATATATAGAAAGAATATCAAATAAAGAAATAAGTCAACTTCTTAAAAATGGAAAATTTTTCGATAAATTTGAAAAAATTACAGAATGTGATGTAGTAGTTATTTGTGTTCCTACACCATTAAAAAATAAAAATATTCCAGATTTATCGTATGTTAAAAAAACCTTTTCCTCTATCAAAGATAAATTACGACCAGGTCAATTACTTGTATTAGAAAGTACAAGTTATCCAGGAACAACTAGAGAAGAAATAGTAAAAAAAATTACAAAAAAATTAGTTCCAGGAAAAAATTTCTTCATCGGTTTTTCTTCTGAAAGAATTAATCCTGGATATAACGAAAAAACAATTAATAAAGTTCCCAAAGTAGTAAGTGGCTATAGTAATAATTGTCTTGAAGTAATTTCAAATTTTTATCGATTAAATTTTAAAAAGATAGTTCAGTCTAATAGCTTGGAAATTGCTGAGTTTTCTAAATTATTAGAAAATATATATAGAGCAGTAAATATTGGATTCATTAATGAAATGAAATTTGTAGCTGAAAAAATGAATTTAGATATTTATGAAATTTTAAAAGTAGCCAGCACAAAACCTTTTGGCTTTAGACCATTCAACCCTGGTCCAGGGATAGGTGGTCATTGTATCCCAATTGATCCTCACTATTTGTACTGGAAGGCTAACAAAATTGGTATAAAAGCAAATTTTATAAAATTATCAGCAGAAACCAATTCCAAAGTGATTAATTTTATACAAAAAAAGATTAATGAAATTTTAAAAAAACAAAAAATTCTTAAAAAATCATCAAAAATTCTCATTTTGGGTATTGCTTACAAAAAAAATATAGATGACATGCGAGAGTCCGCCTCAATTAATTTGATAAAAGAATTAACGAGGAACAATTTTAAAGATGTTGAATTTTCAGACCCACATATAAACAGTTTTATATCAACAAGAATTTTTAAATATAATAAAAAGGGTATTAAATTAAGTCCAAAAATTCTTAAAAAATTTGATATTGTAGTGTTAATGACAGACCATGATAAATTTAACTACAAAATGATTTATAAAAATTCAAGAGTAATAATAGATTGCAGAGGCAGATATTCTGTGGATCATAAAGTCTATAGAGCTTAAATTGTTAACTATAATACAAGCAAGATGCAGTTCTAAAAGATTTCCTAATAAGATTTTAAAAAAAATTTATGGTAAGCCATTAATAGGTCACCTTATAAACCGTTTGAAAAGATCAAAAAAAATTTCAAAAATAATTGTGGCAACATCCAAAGATAAATCAGATGATAAATTAATAAAATATTTAAGACAAATAAAGATTAAATTTTATAGAGGAGAGCTGGATGATGTCGCAAGTAGGCTGCTGAGTGTTGCACAAAATCAAAAAAAAAAATCATTTATAAGAATTAATGGTGATAGTCCTCTAATTGATCCGAATATAATTGAAAAAGCTATTAGGATTTTTAAAAAAAATTCAAAATACCATCTCATCACGAATGTTTTTCCTAGAACTTTCCCTAAAGGACAGTCTGTAGAAATAATAAATACTCAAATTTTAAAAAAAAATATCCTTAAAATGAGCACAATTGAAAGAGAACATGTTACAAAATTTTTTTATAAAAATTCAGGTCATTTTTTAATAAAAAACTTTGTATATGGAAATAGAAAAAAAAATATTAAATTAGCGATAGATAACAAAAAAGATTTAAGTAATATTTTAAAAAAAATAAAAAAAGATGAATTTAAAAAATATTCAATATTAGATTTATGATAAAAGCAGCAATTATTGGATCTGGAATTGGGTTAAAACATTTTGAAGCGATAAATGGATATAGAAATTCAAAAGTTAAAACTATATGTGAATTTAATAAAATAAAATTTAAAGAATTAAAAAAAAAATTTAAAAACATAAATATTGTATCTAATGATAATGAAATATTTCAAGATAATGAAATTAATTTAGTTTCGATTGCAAGTTATGATGATAATCATTTTTCTCAGATAGTAAGATGTATAAAAAATGGTAAAAATATAATTGTTGAAAAGCCAATGTGCTTAAAATTAAAAGAATTAAATATAATTAAAAAATTACTTAAAAAACACCCAAAAATAAAAATTATTTCAAACTTGGTTTTAAGAACAAATTCTTTATTTTTAAATTTTAAAAAAAAAATGAATTATAAAAATATTTTTTATATTGAGGCTGATTATTTGTGGGGAAGAAAAAAAAAGCTTTTTGAATGGAGATCAAAAATAAACAATTATTCTATAACTCTCGGAGCAGCAATACACATGATCGATTTAGTGATGTGGTTAACAAAAAAAAAACCAATTAAAGTAACTACTTTTGGTAATAATATTGCAACTAAGAATACAAAGTTTAAAAAAGAAAGTTGTATGGTCTATATTTTTGAATTTCCAAACAAGGTAATTGTAAAAATTACCGCAAATGCATCATGTGTTTATAATCATTTTCATGAAGTTAAAATATTTGAAAAAAAAAAAACAATAATTAATAGTTATTTAGGCTCATTTTTGTTTAATCAAAAAAATAATAATACCTTATTTAAAAGATTGAATTTTAATTATCCTGATAAAAAAAATAGAAAAAAATTGATTCAAAATTTTATTGATGTATTGATGAATAAAAAAATACAACCTGTTGTTACAATAAAGGAGCAATTTGATTTAATGAGTGTTTGTTTTGCATCTGATAAATCTCTTAAACTAAATAAAACAATTAAAATAAAATATTAATGAATGTGATTAAATTCAGTAAAACAAATATTTCTAGTAAAGATATTAAACTTGTAGGTAATATAATTAAAAGTGGTTGGTTAACTCATGGAAAGTTTACAATAGCTTTTGAAAATAAGTTTAAAGAATATACTAAATCTAAGTATGCAGTTTCGGTCTCCAGTTGTACGGCTGGTCTACACTTATCTTGTTTGGCCTCTGGTTTTAAAAATGGAGATGAAGTTATTATTCCAGCTCAGACACATACAGCAACAGCCCATGCTGCTGAGTATACTGGAGCTAAAGCAGTATTTGCGGATATCGACAAACAAACTGGAAATATAACTCTTAAAGAGATTAAAAAAAAAGTTACGAAAAAAACAAAAGGTGTGATCGTAGTGCATATGGCCGGATATCCATGTGAGTTAGATGAAATACAAAAATTTTGTAAAAAAAAAAAAAATCATCTTATTAGAAGATTGTGCTCATGCAGTAGGTACAACATTTAAAAATAAGCATGTAGGTAATTTTGGAAAATCTGGATGTTTTTCTTTTTATCCAACAAAGCAAATTACAACTGGAGAAGGAGGAATGGTTGTAACTAATGATAAAAAATTTTTTTTAAAAGTAAAAAAACTTAAAGCTTTTGGTATTGATAAAGACATAAAAGATAGAAAAAAACAGGGCGATTATGATGTAAAGTCACTTGGATTTAATTATAGAATGACTGATTTTCAATCTGCATTAGGCTTAAATCAAATAATAAAATATAAAAAAAACTTACAACTAAGGCACAAAATTGTAAAAAGATATTTAAAAAATTTATCAAAAGAACAAAAAATTCAATGCATGCCTTATTCAAGAGAATGTTCTTTTTTCATATTTCAAATATTTTGTGAAAATCGAGATAAAATTCTAAAAGAATTAAAAAATAAAAATATTGGGGTAAGTGTTCATTATTCTAATGCTTTACCTAAAATGACATATTACAAAGAAAAATATAATTTGGATATTAAAAATTATAAAAATGCTGTTAATTATGGATGTAAAAATATTTCTTTACCTGTATACCCTAAATTAAAATTAAACGAAGTTGATAGAATTTGTAAAACAATTATAAGCTTAATTTAATATTATGAATAAAAGAGTGCTTTTAGTTGGAGGTTGTGGTTTTATTGGGCACAATCTCGCTGTACATCTTAAAAAAAAGGGATGTACTATTTTCATAGTAGACAGTTTGTCTGTTAATAATGTTTTGTCATTTACAGATAGCGAAATTAAAAATAAAAAATTATATAATTCAATATTAAGCAATAGAATTGAATTATTAAATAATAATGGCATAAACTTAGTTGTACAAGATGCGCGAGACTATCATGCCATTTCAAGAGTTTATGATGAGATTAATCCTGATATAATTATTCATCTTGCGGCAGTGTCTCATGCAAACAAATCAAATAAAGATCCCCATAGTACTTTTGATCATAGCTTTAGAACTTTGGAGAATACTCTCGATTTTTCAAAAAATAAAAAGACACATGTAATTTATTTGTCATCAAGCATGGTCTATGGAAATTTTGATGCAAAAGATGTTAATGAAGAAACACAGTGTAAACCGATTGGTATATACGGAACTTTAAAGTATTCTGGCGAGCTGTTGATAAAAGCTTATAATCAAATATTTGATTTACCTTATACAATAATAAGACCATCGGCTCTTTACGGAGAAAGATGTGTTAGTAGAAGAGTGGGGCAAATATTTATAGAAAATGCTATTCAAGGTCTTGATATTAACATTAATGGAGATGGAGAGGAAAAATTGGATTTTACTTATATAGAAGATTTAATCGAAGGTATAAGTCTGTGTTGTGAAAATGAAAATGCGAAAAATCAAACATTTAATCTTACATTTGGTAATTCAAAAAAAATTAATGAGTTAGTCCAAATATTACAGAACGAATTTCCTAATACAAAAATTTTTTACAAAGAAAGAGAAAAATTTATGCCCGAGAGAGGAACGTTAGATATTAGTAAAGCAAAAAAATTATTAGGTTACAATCCTATAAATCCAATTGAAACAGGTTATGTTAAATATATTTCTTGGTATAAAAAATTTTGGGACAGCTTAAAAGTAATGCCCTCTTAGTCATATGGAATTAAAAAACTTTGATTTAAAAAAAAGAGTTTTTATAATAGCAGAAATCGGTAATAACCATGAAGGAAGTATTAAAATAGCAAAAAAATTAATTCGATTAGCAGCAAAAGCTGGTGCTGATGCTGTAAAATTTCAGACTTACAAAACGGAAAATTTTATTAGAAAGGAGGATAAAAAGAGATTTAAACAACTTAAAAAATTTGAATTAACGTACCAGCAATTCAAAATATTAAAAAAATTTGCTTATCTAAATAAAATCAGATTTATCTCAACTCCTCTAGATATTGAAAGTGCAAATTTTCTAATTAAAATCACTGATATAATTAAGATAGCCTCTGGAGATAACAATTTTTTTCCATTATTAGAAAATATTCTTAATTCAAAAAAGTCAGTTATCATTTCAACAGGAATGACGAATTTTATTCAAATTAAAAAAATACTTAGAATAATTTATAAAATAATAGGAAAAAAAAATGCTAAAAAAAGAATAGGAGTATTACATTGTGTAACTAATTATCCAGTTGAAAATAGTTTTGCTAATTTAAAATCAATAAAGTTTTTAAAAGATAAACTGGATTTAACTATTGGATATTCTGACCATACAATAGGTCCTGAGGCAAGTATAGCAGCCGTCGGATTGGGAGCAAGGATTATTGAAAAACACTTTACAATTGATAAAAAATTTTCAAAATTTAGGGACCATGCTTTATCAGCCGATTATTTAGATTTAAAAAATATGATAACAAGTATTAGAAAAATAGAGGAACAATTAGGTAATTATAATAAAGAAATTCAAAAATCTGAAAAAAAGATGATTAAATTAGTCAGAAGATCGGGATATTTAAAGAAAGATATGGCAAAAAATGAAAAATTAAAAATTAAAGATATTAATTTTTTTAGACCAGCTCTAACTGAAAATTTTTTACATCTTAATAAAATAATAGGGAAAAAATTAAGAAGAAAATTGAGATCTAATCAATTAATTAAATTAAAAGATTTATACTAATGTGTGGTATTTTAACAGCTATTTTAAACAAAAAACTTCCATCAAAAAAAATTTTGGGTCTTATGAAGATAATGAAAACTAGGGGACCAGATCATCAATCATATGTAGAAATTAAAAATGATAAAAAATTTATTTATCTATTTCACTCTAGACTTTCAATTATTGATCTTCAAAATGCTTCAAATCAACCTTTTAAAAAAAAAAATCATCTAATAATTTTTAACGGAGAAATTTACAATTATTTAGAAATAAAAAAATTTTTAGAAAAAAAAGGGATAAAATTTGAAACTAATTCAGACACTGAGGTGCTTCTTGAAGCATACATTTTTTGGGGTAAAAATCTAATTTATCATTTAGAGGGAATGTGGTCATTTGTAATTTATGACCTATCAAGAAATAAAATTATATTATCAAGAGATTTGCATAACGAAAAACCACTTTTTTTTGAAAAAAATAAATCAAATCAAGATATGATTTATGCTTCTGAAATAAGGTTTATTAATTATTTAAAACCAAAAAAGAAAATTGATTTAGATATAAAAAAACTTATTACAAATTTATCTAAAGGCTATAAGTGCTGGTTTGAGACAGATAAAACAATATACAAAAATATAAAAAATTTAAGTTCTTTTAATTTATTAGAAATTAATGGATTTAAAAAAATAAATAAAAAAATAATTTTTAAAAATTTCTCACATAAAAAAGAAAAAAAAAATAATTATAGAATCATAAAAAAAAATTTAAGAGAAATACTTATAGATACTGTTGATAAAACTCTTAGAGCTGATGTACCTCTAGCATATAGTTTAAGTGGTGGAATTGACTCAAATTTAATTGTTTCTATTTCCAAAAAAATACTGAATAATAAAGTTCAAACATATTCAATAATTGATAAAGATCCAAGATATGATGAGTCAGTTTTGATTAAAAAAACTACTAAATCGTTAAAGTTGAATTCTAAGTTTGTAAAAGTAAAAGACAAAGATCACTTTAGTCAATTAGTTGAATTAACAAATTACTATAATCACCCAGTTCCAACCATCAATTTTCTATTACAAAGCTATTTAGCTAAAGAGTTGAAAAGAGATGGAATTAAAATTTTATTAAGTGGTAATGGGGCTGATGAAATATTTTCAGGTTATTATCATCATTATATAAATTATTTTCAAAATAATCGTAATTTAAACTCACAAAATCTAAATATATGGAAAAAAAAGGTAAAACCCTTGATAAGAAATCCAAATTTTACAAATTTAAATTTTAATATGATTAAAAAAAATTTATTATCAAATTATAATTTTTATTTAAATACTTTAGGGAAACAAAATATTACTAAAATTGTGAACGAAAAAAAATTCGATAATTCAAAATTTAAAAATAGATTATTGAATGAATTATATCATGAAAGTGTTCCAGTAATTACTTTTGCAGAGGATTTGAATTGTATGAAAGAGTCAATAGAAAATAGAAATCCTTTTTTAAATATTTCTATAAAAAATTTTGTTTCTCAAATTCCTGAAAAATTTTTTATACAGAATGGATATACAAAATTTTTATTAAGAGACACATTTTCAGATATACTACCTAAAGATATATCTAAAAATTATCAAAAAAATGGTTTTAATTTTTCATTCAGAACATTGTTTCCACTAGATGATAATAGAATTACTAAATTTATAGAGAAAAAATCATATATTTATAATTATGTATCAAAAGAAAAAATTTTGGCATTATATAATAAGGAATTACTTAATGATGAGGAAAATAAGTTTGCATTTTCCTTTTTAACAAACAAAATATTTTTAGAGCAGATAAATTAATGATTAATTTGAGTGAGATATTTTTTAAATTTCAAATGTATAAAAACAAATTTATTTATGGAAAAAAATGTTTGATAGAAGGATTTGTTAATATAAACACAAAGTATATATCTAAAGGAAATTTGAAAATAGGTAATGGTGTTACAATAAGAAATGATGTTGAATTACGTATAAAAGATAACTCTTCGATAATTATAGGTGATAATGTTGTAATAGATAATGGAGTAAGGTTGTTATCTGCTAATGATGCAAAATTAATAATTGGAGATGGAACTAGAATAGGAAAAAATACAATTTTTAATGCTGGTGAAAATATAATTGTAGGAGATAATTGTTTAATTTCAGGTAATGTTTCTATAAATTCTTCAACTCATAGTTTTAAAGTTAAAAATTCAATTTACAAAAATCAATATAAACATAAAAAAATAAGTTTAGGTAAAAATGTCTGGGTTGGTGCAAATGTTATAATATTGCCTGGTGTTTCTATTGGAGAAGACTCAATTTTAGACGCAAATTTAATAATTAATTTTGACGTTGAAAGCATGAATATAGTAAAAAATAAACAACAAATTGATGTTTCTAAAATTAATAAAGAATAGATAAGTATTAATTTAAATCAAGATTATCTAGTGTGTGCTTATAAGAATTTAGTACTTGGTTCTTAAAACATTTGTGAAATTTTTTATTATAGAATGATTTAGTTTTACAATAATGATAAATATCAGCATTAAATTTTTTATAGTCTATAGTAGAGTGAGGATTGTAATTAGGCATACCAATTAATATTTTAGTCCTATGAATATATACATCTAAATATACACACAATAAATCGTAAGTGCGCTTATTTAATGTTTTTAATTTTTCTGGTTTTTGAATTGCTTGACTCAATTCTTTTAGATTTTTACACTCATGAGTAAAGCCAAGACCATGATAAAGAGAGTCACTTGAAGTTACACAAGGTATTCCTAGAAAAGGGTATTCAAGTCCAGCACTTCCATGTGAGGAAAATACAAAATTAACAACTTTATGAAGAGATTTAGCGTTTATTTTATTAGATAATAACTTTATATTTCTATTTTTATTAATCATTAAATCAAAATAATATTTTGTTCCATAAACTATTTTGTTTTTTTTATCTGAAGGATGTTCTTTAACTATCCAATTAACATGTTTATTCTTTTTAATATTATTTAACAAATATTGTAACCAACTAAGATTATCTCTAAATAAAGACCAGGAATTTGCAAAAACACCATCAGTTAAATCATTGGCCAAAATTAGACCTATTGGTTTTTTAATATCCCATGAGTATTTTTTGCATAAGTCTTTTTTGTTTATCAAATATCCTTCTTTAAAATGCTTTGCGTCACTAATATCATTCTCTTTGGATCCACCTTTTAATCGAGAATTCATTAATCTTTTTCCAGATGAAACGATCTTCTTTTTAAATTTACTTTTAAAAAGTTTCTTAATTAATTTTTTTGAAAATTTAGATTTATTTTCAAAACATTTTGACAATGACTTGTACTCTCTTAAACTGATATGTCTTTTTTGTCCTTCTTTTATATAACACCTTATTTTTTTTTTTAATGAATATTGAAATAAAGATGAAGAGGGATAAAATTGTACTTCATCTTGGATTAAATATTTTATTTTATTTTCTCTAAAAATATTTTCATAAAATGAAATAGAATTAATAAATTTTAGTAAATTATAAAATACATTGTGATCTATTTTTTTAAAATTACCAACTTTTTTAATTCTTAAAATATTATCGTAAACTAATTTTCCTAAAAAAATATTTTCATATTTTAACTTAAGAAGTTGTTTGATTGATTTTACTTTTAAAAAAAAATAGGAAGCTATTATAAAATTTTTTAATCTTTTTCCTATATTTGGTTCATCAAAATAAATAACATTTTTAATTTTAAAACTTTTTGCAAGTTTATTTGCATAAACATCATTTTTATTTATTAACAATACTATTTCGCAACCAATTATTTTTCTAAGATGATTTGCGATTATTATGTTTTTAAAAAAATATCCTGGGTGATTAATTAGTGACTCAACTAGTATCAATTGTTTATTTATAATCTTATATGACAATTCATTTTCACAATTTAATATTTTTTTAAAAAACTTATCATTAGAATTTTCATGATTATTGCCAATGAATTTTTCGATTATGATTTTAATTTCATAATATATAAAAACGACCGGAAAAATTAAAAGCTTCATGATTTTATTTATTAAAAAATTTGCCAAATCTTTTTTTGTGATAACTTGCAAAATATTTTAGTAAATAAATTCTTTCTTCTTGATGATGGTTTTCTGAAGTAAAAGGACTTTTAAATAACTCTAAATCCTCCTCATTATTTATGAAAAATGCATTTACTCCTGTTAAAGAACACCCAACTAGAGAATAACCTTTTTTATTAAGCATATTTTCATATGACTTTAATGATGCTCCATAATATATATCATTGTCCCATACCATATTACTCTCATTGTCAGCAATCCATAAATTGTGTGGACCAAGTCTAGCATTATACTCAACAGAAATAACTCTTGGTTGTATGTAATTAATCGCACTCAATACGTGATAAGTTTGAAGTCCGATATCAATAGATAAAAAATCTACTTTTTCATTTTCAGTAAATTCATTTTTTAAAAGCTCATTAATATTATTTTTATTAATTAACTCATATTGAACTTTTAATTTTTTTTTATCGATTAATTCAGAAAAA
>CESM01020352.1_pt1 | contig 11411 bp, 7 predicted proteins | sample 361421 | NCBI WGS metagenome assembly CESM01 (sample SAMEA2622219, study PRJEB7988) | marine metagenome | isolation source: saline water (ENVO:00002010), including | reverse complement strand
AACTGGAGAGTTACAAAAACTTGTTTACGATTGGGTAGTAGGATAGTTGGAAAATGTATGATGGGTAGTACTTCCAACGCTTTAGATAAAGGGGGTGATAATTTTAAAAATCTATACTATAATTCAGATGTCACAAAAAGAAATCGTAATGGACAGACTAAGTCAGGATTATATTCTTTGTTTATTCCTATGGAATGGAATTACGAGGGATTCATTGATGAATTCGGACGACCTGTATTTAATGATCCTAAAGAACAAGCATTTGATCCTCACGGAATAGAAATAGATCAAGGCGTTATAGATCACTGGGAAAACGAAGCTGAAGGATTAAAAGAAGATCAAGATGCTTTAAATGAATTTTATCGTCAGTTTCCAAGAACAGAAGAGCATGCTTTTAGAGACGAAACAAAAAATAGTTTATTTAATCTTATAAAAATATACGAGCAAATAGATTATAACGAGGGAAATAGAAATTCATCTGTGTTAACAACTGGTAATTTTCAGTGGTTAAGTGGAAAGAAAGATACCTTAGTAACATTTAATCCAGATTTAAACGGTAGGTTTAAGATTAGTTGGGTGCCAGGTATTAAACTGCAAAATAATGTTATATTAAAAAACGGTATTAGATATCCAGGTAATGAACACATGGGTGCATTTGGATGTGACTCGTATGATATATCTGGAACAGTAGATAAAAGAGGATCTAAAGGAGCTTTACACGGGTTAACTAAGTTCTCAATGGAAGATGCTCCAGCTAATACATTCTTTTTAGAATATATAGCAAGACCACAAACAGCTGAGATATTTTTTGAAGATATATTAATGGCGTTAGTTTTTTACGGCATGCCAATATTAGCAGAAAACAACAAGCCAAGATTACTATACTATTTAAAAAGAAGAGGATACAGAGCGTTTAGTATGAATAGACCTGATAAAGTTTGGAACAAATTATCAGTTGCAGAAAAAGAAGTTGGCGGAATACCAAATTCAAGTGAAGATATAAAACAAGCTCACGCTGCTGCAATTGAAATGTATATTAACGATCACGTTGGACAAGTTGAAGAAGGTAACTACGGTAATATGTATTTTAACTCCACTCTAAATGATTGGGCTAGATTTGACATAAACAAGAGAACAAAACACGATGCTTCAATAAGTTCGGGTTTAGCAATAATGGCTTGTAATAGACATTTATATAAACCAAATCCAGATAGAAATAAGACCACATTAAACCTTGGGATATCAAAATACAATAACAAAGGATTTCAATCAACAATAATAAAACAATAATATGACAGAGCCTGTTATAAACTTTCCGTCTCAAGCGGTTGGTGATTTAGAAAAATTAAGTCAAGAGTATGGTTTAAAGGTAGCTAGAGCTATTAAGCATGAGTGGTTTTCTAGTACGACCGCTGGTGGCAAAGATAGACATAACTATAATTTAGATAACTTTCATAAATTAAGATTATATGCTAGAGGTGAACAACCTATTGAAAAGTATAAAAATGAATTATCTATTAATGGTGATTTGTCTTATCTTAATTTAGATTGGAAACCCGTCCCTATAATTCCTAAGTTTGTGGACATTGTTGTCAACGGTATGTCTCAGAGAAACTACGAGATAAACTGCTTTTCACAAGACTCGTATGGTATGAGCAAAAGAACAGAGTATATGGATTCTATAATAAGAGATATGGAATCTAAAAACTTTAACAATTTAGCTCAGAAAACTTTCGGTATGGATCTGTATGAAAACGATCCAGACGAATTACCTGACACTCAAGAGGAGCTAGCTCTACACATGCAATTAAATTACAAACAAGCGGCTGAGTTAGCGGAAGAGCAAGCCATAAACGTTTTAATGGAAGGTAGTGATTATGATTTAGTAAGAAGAAGAGTATTGTACGACTTAACAACTATAGGTATTGGAGTTACAAAAACAACTTTTGATTGGAATGATGGTGCTGAAGTTAAATACGTAGATCCAGCTAACGTTGTTTACTCTCACACCGACTCGCCTTACTTTGATGATATATACTACGTTGGAGAAGTTAAAGAGATACCAATAAATGAATTGGTAAAAGAGTTTGAAAATTTAACGGAATCTGAAATAAAAGAAATAACAGAAACATCATCTGATCCGGTTAGTTATAGAACGAACGCTGACAAAAACAAGGTTCACGTTTTATATTTTAACTTCAAAACACATATGAATAATGTTTATAAGTTAAAGAAAACTTCAACAGGTGCAGATAAAATTATTGAAAAAGATGACTCTTTTAATCCACCTATTGAAAGTATGAATGGTGAGTATAGTAGGTTAGATAGAGTTGTTGAGGTATTATACGAAGGTGTATATGTTGTTGGATCAGATAAGTTACTTAGATGGAAAATGTGTGATAACATGATGAGGAGTCAATCAGACTTTAATAAGGTTAAAATGTCTTATCAACTCGTAGCACCTAGAATGTATAACGGACAGATTGAGTCTTTAGTAAAAAGAATAACTGGGTTTGCTGATATGATACAGTTAACTCATTTAAAGATTCAACAAGTAATGGCGAGAATGGTTCCTGACGGTGTTTACTTGGATGCTGATGGTTTAGCTGAAATAGATTTAGGTAATGGAACAAACTATAATCCACAGGAGGCTTTAAACATGTTCTTCCAAACTGGTTCTGTTATTGGTAGAAGTTTCACCGGAGACGGAGATATGAATCCTGGTAAGGTACCTATTCAACAAATAAACAATGGGGTTAATGGTGGTAAACTACAAGCTTTAATACAAACGTACAATTACTATCTACAGATGATAAGAGATGTATCTGGTTTAAATGAAGCTAGAGATGGTAGTATGCCAGATAAAAACGCTTTAGTTGGAGTTCAAAAACTAGCTGCAGCAAATTCAAACACTGCAACAAGACATGTCTTGCAGGCCATGTTGTATTTAACTGTTAGATCAGCTGAGTGTTTATCGTTAAGAATATCAGATATAATCGAGTATTCACCCACTAAAGAAGCTTTTATAAGATCAATAGGTGCACACAATGTTGCCACGTTAGATGAACTCAAAGAATTACATCTTCATGATTTTGGTATATTTATAGAGTTGACACCAGACGAAGAGGAGAAAGCTATGTTGGAAAATAATATACAACAAGCGTTATCGCAAAAACTAATAGATTTAGATGATGCTATAGACTTGCGTAATGTTAGAAATTTAAAATTAGCTAACCAACTTTTAAAAGTTAAGAAAAGAAAGAAAGAACAGAGAGATCAAGAACTTCAACAACAAAATATCCAAGCTCAATCACAAGCTCAACAGCAACAGCAACAGGCGGCGGCTCAAGCTGAGGTTCAAAAAGAACAAGCGAAAGCTCAAGTAGCTGGACAACTAGAGCAAACAAAAAATGCTTTAAAAATAGAATTTTTAAGACAGGAAGCTCAAGTTAAAAAAGAACTAATGGAGTTTGAATTCTCATTAAACTCAAAATTAAATTCTCAAGAAAGAGAGACAGCAGCACTAAATGAAAGAACAAGAGAAGATAGAAAAGATGATAGAGTGGATAGACAAGCTGCACATCAAAAATCCATGATAGACCAAAGAAGTGGTGTAAACCCACTTAAAAACTTTGAGTCGTCAGGTAATGATATAGTTACGGGAGGTGCAGGAATCGACAGGTTCGGCGCTTAATATTTAATATTTTATAAAATTTTATTATGACAGAAGAAAACAATGAGGTGCTTGAAGAAGTTACCGAAGAGCAAGTTGAACAACCGAAGGAAGAGGTTGTTGAACAAAAAATAGATGAATCAAAATTTCAAAGCGCGGGAGATGACAGCGTTATTAAAGTTGATTTAAGTAAACCACCAGTTCAAGAAAGCGAAGAGGTTAAAGAAGAACCCGCTAAAGAAGAAAAGGTGGACGTGGTCGAAGAAACAGAGATTAAAGAAGAAGTTGTTGAAGAGCAACCTGTATTACAAGAGATTACAGAAAAAGAAGTTGAAAAAGTAGAGGAGCAAATAGAGGAGGCTGTAATTAAATCGGAAGAAACTGGAAAACCATTACCGGAGAATATTCAAAAGCTAGTAGACTTTATGGATGAAACGGGAGGTAATCTACAAGACTACGTTAATTTAAATAGAGATGTATCCAAGATGGACGACTCTGAGGTACTAGATGAGTACTATAGAGAAACCAAATCTCATTTATCACCTGAAGAAAGAAGTTTCTTATTAGAAGATACCTTTGGTTATGATGACGAGATAGATGATGCTAAGGATATAAAGAAAAAGAAAATAGCCCTTAAAGAGCAAGTTGCCGAGGCTAGAGCCCACTTAGACAGGCAAAAGTCTAAATACTATGAAGAAATCAAAGCTGGGTCAAAGTTGACTCAAGAACAACAAAAAGCTGTTGACTTCTTTAATAGATACAACAAACAGAATGAAGAGCAGGATGTTAAAAATACTGCTGCAAAAGATCTTTTTATAAAAAGAACTGATAATGTTTTTAATGACAAATTCAAAGGTTTTGAATATAATGTTGGAGAAAAAAGATATAGGTTCAATGTTAAAGATGTTAACAAGGTAAAGGAAACTCAAAGTGATATAAATAACTTTATTAATAAATTTGCTAATAAAGATAAATCTGGAATCGAAGATTTCGATGGTTACCACAAGTCTCTATTTACCGCTATGAATGCTGACGCAATTGCTAATCATTTTTACGAGCAAGGAAAAGCTGATGCTATAAAAGGTCAAGTTGCAAAAGATAAAAACATAAACCTCAATCCTAGAGAAACTCACAAGGAGGTAAAAACCAATGGGTTTAAATATAGGGTTGTAGGTGATTCTGCTGATGATTTCAAATTTAAAATTAACAAGAAAAAATAATTTAAAAATAATTTATTATGGCAATTTCATCAAACGTTGCACCGGCAGCAGCGCCGTTAAAACAAACATTAGCTTCGGCTTATATTGATTTTACAGGTGCTGGTAATGACTGGGCGCAACAATATTTACCAGACCTTATGGAAAAGGAAGCTGAGATATTCGGTAATAGAACTATCTCTGGTTTTCTTAATAAAGTAGGGGCTGAAGAGGCTATGCAATCTGATCAGGTCGTTTGGTCTGAACAAGGTAGACTACACCTAGCTTATGGTGGTCACATGAATAATGCGACTACAATTGATATCGATACTGATGCTGACGGACAGAATCCGGGTAACTACAAGCAAAATGGTTCAGCTACACAATCTAAAGATCACGGTATTAGAAAGGGAGACATGCTTTTAGTTGCGTCTGCTACTACTACTCAAACAGCTATTGTTACAGATGTGGCTACTACTGAGGGTCGTATTACTGTTGGTCCCTATGGATCTGCATTACCATCTTCTGGAAACATAAAGGTTCTAGTTTTTGGTTCTGAGTATTCAAAAGGAATGATCGGTAGAGACGAAGTTAACACACCAGGTTTTAAATCTTATGACAACAAACCAATCATTATTAAAGATAGGTACGAGATCTCAGGATCTGATGCTTCTCAAATTGGTTGGGTTGAAGTTGCTGGAGAAGAAGGACAAGGTGGTTACTTGTGGTATCTAAAAGCTTCTGGCGATACAAAAGCTAGATTCACTGATTACTTAGAAATGGCAATGATTGAAGCTGAAAAAGTAACTGGCACGGGTGGTACAATCAATCAGAATGGAGCTGTTGCTGCTGAAGGTACTGAAGGTTTATTCAAAGCTCTAACTACAAGAGGTAATGAATCAACTGGTATCAACGGTGTTAACGCTGCTACTGATTTAGCTGAGTTCGACTCTATACTAGCTGAGTTCGACAAGAATGGTGCTATTGAAGAAAATATGATGTTTGTTAATAGAGCTACTGCTCTAGCAATGGACGACATGCTTGCTTCAATGAATTCTTATGGTGCTGGAGGTACTTCTTATGGAGTATTCCAAAACGACGAGAACATGGCATTAAATTTAGGTTTCTCAGGATTTAGAAGAGGTTCTTATGACTTCTACAAATCTGATTGGAGATACTTAAATGATAGATCAACTAGAGGTTTAATTAACGATATGGATACTGTTAATGCTATCAGAGGTGTTATGATACCTGCTGGTGTAACTTCAGTATATGACAAAAGTTTAGGAAAGAATATGAAAAGACCTTTCTTACACGTTCGTTATAGATCTTCTGCTACAGATGATAGAAAGTTCAAGACTTGGACTACTGGTTCTGTAGGAGCTGTTACTTCTGATATTGATGCAATGGAGATGCATTTCTTATCAGAAAGATGTTTAGTTGTACAAGGTGCAAATAACTTTATGTTATTGAACTAGTACGCGTATTTGATCAGGTCGGGCTTAATCTCCCGACCTTTTCATATTTATTAATTTTTATTATATTATATTATGGCAAAAGAAAAAGAAGAAGTTGTAGAGACTGTTGAATCTGTTCCTACTAACTTTAAAGCTAAAAAAACAAGATCCGTAAAAGAGGTCAAAAAAGAAATAGCTGTTGAAGAAAATATTAAAAGAATTATCGATGATTCACCTACAGTTTATAATGATACTTGGGAAATTAAAGATAGAGTTTATATTTTGAAAAATGGTAGATCACCATTAAGCAAATCTATTAGAGCTACCAATATCCATTGGTTTGATGAGGAAAAGGGTTACGAAAGAGAATTAAAATACTGTTCTAATCAAAGAACGTGTTTTGTTGACGAAATGAAAGGTGACCAAAGATTAGAACACATTATATTTAGAAATGGTGTTTTATTTGTTCCTAAGAATAAGACAGTTCTTCAAAAACTGTTATCAATATATCACCCACATTTAGATAAAATATATTTTGAAGATAAACCAGAAGCTAATGCTGTATCTGAAATAGATATGTTAGAGTTGGAGATTGATGCTTTAAATATGGCTAGAAGTTTGGATATAAATACATGTGAAGCTATAATGCGTGTAGAGAAAGGATCTGAGGTATCTAATATGACTTCTAAGGAGCTTAAAAGAGATTTACTACTATTTGCTAAAAACAATCCTTTATTGTTCTTAGAATTAGCGGATGATGGTAATGTTGAATTAAGAAACATTGGTATAAAAGCTTCTGAACAAGGTATAATTCAATTATCACCAGATCAAAGAACTTTTATATGGGCCTCAACTAATAGAAAGTTGATGACAGTTCCGTTTGATGAGCATCCATATTCAGCGCTTGCTGCTTGGTTTAAGACTGACGAAGGAATGTCTATATACAATCAAATAGAGAAGAGACTAAAATAATAGTTTTAAAGCAGTTAAATGTAGCCACCTCAACAGGGTGGCTATTTTTATTTAGGGGCTAACCTTCCACTTTATTATGTAACTATAATATAGTAAAATATATTATATTATGAATAAATCGAAAGGACTTGGGGATACAATTGAAAAGTTTACTAAATTTACTGGTGTAAAATCATTAGCTCAAATGGGAGCTAGGATAGTTGGAAAGAAAGATTGTGGTTGCTCGAAACGTAAAGATTGGTTAAATCAAAGATTTCCCTATAAAAAACAATAAGAAATGGTAAATATAGATACAGTATATCAAAAGGTTTTAGCTATATGTAATAAAGAACAGAGAGGCTATATAACGCCTCAGGAGTTTAACTTGATGGCTAACAAGGCTCAACTAGATATATACGAAACATATTTTCACAAGATGAAAACATCTTATCATAAACCTAAAAATCAACAAGGGGTTGGGTTTGATGATATAGAAATGATACAAGCTAAGTTACAACCTTTCATGGTTGATATATCTAATGTTAACATTGAAGTTGAATCAGATTCTACTATACTAAACACAAACGCTTTTGACAATTCAGTGTACAAAATAAACACTGTATCAATATGGGGTACTGAGATTGTTGAGGTTTCTAAAAAAGAACTACTAATGATAAATAGTAATCCCTTAACATCTCCAACGTGGAACAGACCTGTTTATGTTAGGGAAACTAATAAGAGATTTAGAGTGTATCCACTTATAGATGGAACTGAATATGTAATATCTTATTGGAGAAAACCAAAAGACCCGGTGTGGTCTTATGTGGTTGTTAACCAAAAAGCTCTATACAACTTTAACAACGCAGTCCATTTTGAATTGCATTCATCAGAAGAAGAAAAGTTAGTAACAAGAATATTAATGTTGGCAGGCGTCTTGTTAGAAAAACCAGACTTAACTCAAGCTGCCTCTATTGATTCAGTTAGAACCGCTAAAGAACAAAACGAATAATTATGGGATTACTAAGTCAAAATCAAGAGGAGTATTATGGATCTGGTAACGCCGCTAACTACGGTGATTATCAATTTACAACTTTGGATAACATTATAGATGCCTTCATGGTGATTTATGTTGGTGAGGATAAGATAATATCAAAAATAAATAGAACCGATGTACAGTTCCACGCCATGAGAGCAACACAAGAGCTCTCTTACGATGTTTTTCGTTCTGTTAAATCTCAAGAAATTGAAGTTCCGAATACTTTAAAAATGATACTTCCTCAGGATTACGTTAATTATGTTAAGTTGGTTCGAGTTGATAGCAATGGTATAGAAAGAGTTCTGTATCCAACGGGTAAAACATCAAATCCATTTGCTATAAAGCAGGATGAAAATGGCACATATCAATTTGAAACTGTAAATGGAGTTCCTATTCTACACGAGGAAACAAGTACCACTTTGACTAACTACCAAGCACAAGGTTCAACAAGTGAAAACGCTGACGACACTGATGATTTAAGAATGGATTATAGAGGTAGAAGATATGGTTTAGATCCTCAATACGCTCAATCAAATGGTTCTTTTTATATAGACTACAATAGAGGTTATATACACTTTGGTTCTTCTTTAGCTGGCCAAACAATAACATTAAAATATATAAGTGATGGATTGGGAACTGACGCTGAAATGGTTGTTCACAAGTTCTGCGAAGAAGCTTGTTATAAATGGATAGCTTACGGTGTATTATCTACAAGATCTAATATGCCAGAATATGTGGTTCAAAGATTTAAAAAAGAAAAGTTTGCTGAGACTAGAAAAGCAAAAATTAGATTATCTAATATTAAGATGGAAGAATTCACTCAGGTTCTCAAGGGAATGGGTAAACAAATAAAATAGTATTATGCCAGAAATTAAACACGATTTTACAGGTGGTAAAATGAACAAAGATGTCGATGAAAGACTTCTTAGAAATGGAGAATACAGACACGCGGAGAATATTCAAATTAGAACTACAGATTCTAATGGAAGTGGAGACGGTGTGGGAGATTCTGGTACAGCTCAAAATATAAAAGGTAATAGGGTTGTTGCAGAAGTAGATGAAATGTACTGGCATCAACTCTCAGACAGTTTTAAGCATATTTGTGTAGCTTCTATTGCTGATGAAAAAAGTGATAAATCATACTGGTTTATGGGTACTAGTATTGTTGAACCCTTATTGTATAGTACCACTCAAGATGCGGTTACCTTAGAAGTGACAACATCTTTTAATACTTCTATTTTATCTGGCTGGCAACATAGAGTGTACACTGATTTAATAATAGAATACAGGTCTGATGGTACACATAAAATTGTTGTTGCTGATACTTTTAAAATTATAGATAGACTAAACAATGTGGTCGCTACTACAACTGGAATAGATGTCACAACTGGTTGGTCTCAACTTACTATGAATTCACTTTGGCAAGGTGTAATTAGACCTGGTATGGTAATGCAAGCAGTTGGTACAAATGGCTTGTTGTTTGAAAAACCACCGGTGATTAAAGCTGTTGATGGTATAAATGTTATGTTTAATGAAGAGGTTTATGTAGATTTGTCTCAAGCTATAATGTTAACCTTTTCAGCGCCAAGAGTTTTAAACTTTTCCGTAACAGAAGGGAGCCAGTCGTATAGGGATTTTATAACTGGAATAAATATTATAGACAACTTATTATTCTGGACCGATGGTAATAGCGAACCTAAAAAAATAAATATTGATAGATGTATAAGCGGAACACCACAGTCTACACAAAGTGATATATACAAGCACACCAAGGTTCACGTTGAAGATGGTAATAGAGATTTAGTGGACGTTAATACTCTTGAAAATGAATTAGATAACGGTGGAGTTGATGATGGTTCTGGTGTTAATAGTTATTTAAAAGAAGAGCATTTAACCGTGATAAGACCAGCCCCAAGGTCAGCGCCGACTTTAAAGATGTCTAGAGCAACTAGAGTTGGAACATCAAATATTTCCTTCACGTACGCATTTGTTGATACTGGTTCAAATTTAGTTTTAGAGCAAAACGAAACATTTATTATTGAATCTAATAACTTTTCTTCAACTACTTTTAAACCAAATGATCTTCTTTTAATATCTAGCCCAGATGATTTAACAGTTAAATTTAATGCTGTATTCGACACTTACTTACTAGGTGATAGTGAAACTAGTACTACCACAGAGTCTCAATCCGCAACATCTATTATTAGAATAAAAACGACACAAGGAAACCTAAACGTAACTATAGCCACAACATCGTGGAACATGAATCTTGTTCAACCAAACCCTCTGTTTGAATTAAATTTAGTTAGATTCGCGTATCGTTACCAATATGAAGACGGGGAATATTCAGCTATATCACCTTGGTCTGAAGTCGCTTTTCTACCAAAACCATTTGGATATACAACTAAAAATGCCTATAATATTGGTATGGAAAATGATTTAAGAGATCTTAAGATAAGAGATTTTTTACCATACAAAAAACCTTTAGACGTTAAGAAAGTTGATATATTATACAAATCAACTAGCTCTCCTAATGTTTACATAGTTGAGTCGGTTGAGAGAAACAAGAGCGCTGAGTGGGAACTTTTTACACCTAAAGGTTCTAGCGATTTAACTATAAAAAGAGGTGAATTATCTATAACATCCGAGATGGTACATAGAGTTTTATCATCAGATCAAGTGTTGAGGGGTTGGGATAATGTTCCTAGAGTTGCTTTATCACAAGAGATAACAGGAAATAGATTGGTTTACGGTAATTACATACAGGGCTATAACTTGGATGCAAAAGTTAGTTTAATACATTCTATACAAAGTAATGATTCACCAAACATTTCTACGCCTAAAAAGTCTATAAAATCCATGAGAGACTACAAGATTGGAATGGTTTTTGGAGATAAGTACGGTAGAGAAACTCCTGTTTTAGAAGCTAGCTACGCGATGGGAATGGACTTAGATGGCGCTGATCATATGGTTTCTACAAATGATATTTCTGTTCCTAAAAGATTATCAGTTCGTCAAAATTCATTTACTGTTAAACAAATATGGGGTGATTTAAGTTTAGAAGAAACACCACCAACCTTGAATAATGGTGGATGGAT
>CESM01005321.1_pt1 | contig 11414 bp, 8 predicted proteins | sample 361421 | NCBI WGS metagenome assembly CESM01 (sample SAMEA2622219, study PRJEB7988) | marine metagenome | isolation source: saline water (ENVO:00002010), including | reverse complement strand
TTGTTGAAGATGATGATGATGATAATGATGGTTATCTAGATGTCAATGATGTATTCCCACTAGATTCATCTGAATGGGGAGACAATGATGGAGACGGTATAGGAGATAATGCTGATGCTGATGATGACAACGATGGTGTAGATGATTCTGCTGATGATTTCCCATTGGATCCAAGTGAATGGACCGATACTGATGGAGACGGTATTGGAAACAATGCAGATACTGATGATGATGATGATGGTGTATATGATACAAATGATGCATTCCCTCTAGATCCAAATGAATCAAGTGATGCAGATGGCGATGGTCAAGGTGATAATGCAGATCAAGATGATGATAATGATGGAGTTGATGATACGAACGATCAATTTCCTCTAGATCCTAATGAAGATACAGACACTGATGGAGATGGAATAGGAAATAATGCTGACACGGATGATGATAATGATGGATATTCAGATGCAACTGAGGATGATTGTGGATCTGATCCTCTTTCATCAAGTGACATTCCATCTGACACTGATGGAGATGGGACCTGTGACGCCTTGGATGTAGATGATGATGGTGATGGTGTAATCAATTCAGAAGATGAATTTCCTCTTGACCCAAATGAATGGGCTGACAATGATGGAGATGGAGTTGGAGATAATGCAGATACTGATGATGATGGAGATGGTTATGATGATCCAGATGATGATTTTCCATTAGATTCAAGTGAATGGACAGACACAGATGGAGATGCAGTTGGAGATAATGAAGATTTAGATGATGATGGAGATCTATATCTTGACAGCGATGAAATCGTTTGTGGATCAGATCCACTGTCGGCCAATGTCACTCCTGCAGATTATGATCTTGATAGTGATGGCATATGTGATGTTCTAGACACCGATAATGACAACGACGGAGTTGAAGATGAAAATGACTTATTCCCCTTAGATCCTACAGAAAACGCTGACAATGACGGCGACGGAATTGGTGACTTCTCAGACTCCGACGACGATAATGACGGCTGGATGGATAACGAGGAGCCTAACTGTGGCACAGATCCAAATGACGCCTCAGATATCCCAGTGGATTCAGATGGAGATGGTATTTGTGATTCTCAAGATACTGATACAGATGGTGATGGGTATGATGACCATGATGATTGTGCGCCTCAAGATTCAAATGATTGGCTTGATACTGACGACGATGATTTGTGTGATTCACAAGATAATGATGACGATGGTGACTTGTGGCCTGACGACGTAGAAGCAAACTGCGGATCTGATTCTCTTGATAGTGGATCTATTCCTGCTGATTTGGATGAAGATGGCATGTGTGACATGCAGGATCAAGATGATGATGGAGATGGATTCGGAGATGATGATGATGCATTCTCTACAGATCCCTTAGAGTGGCATGACAGTGATGGGGACGGAGTTGGAGATAACACAGATATTGATGATGACGATGATGGTTGGACAGATAATGAAGAAATTAGTTGTAATTCTGACTCACTTGATTCAAGTTCTGTTCCAAATGACATTGATGGTGACGATATTTGTGATTATATGGACCCAGACAATACAGATGGACCAGAATATGTAGATACTGAAGACAATAATACACCTGGATTCGGTGTTGTCATAGGCACTCTAGCAATTCTTTGTGCAGCGATGTTTGTAGGACGCAGACAACAGTGAAACACAAAAGGGCAATAGAGTACCCAGCGGTTATGTCCAACACTCGAAAGGTCTCCCTTCTACTGGTTTTGCTGTTAATTTTGGCTGTACCACAAGAGGCTTTTGCTAACTCTGGTGGAAAAACTGGTTCAACATCTGGCTGTGGATGTCACGGGGGTGGTGCGAATCAAGTCTCACCAAGTCTGTCCGGATTACCTTCTGACTATGTAGCTAGTACAACATATTCACTCACCATAGCAGGTACTGGGGGACCAAGTGGAAGTCAAGGTGGATTCAACCTCGATACTGACCTTGGTTCATTCTCTAACCCTGGTCCTAATGCACAGATAGTATCTGGAGAAGTCACACACTCAAATGCTAATTCAAGATCATGGGATGTAGACTGGACTGCCCCAAGTAGTGGTTCTGGAATAGTCACATTTGACTTGGCTGTAAATTATGCAAATGGAAACGGAAATACCGCAGGTGATGGATGGGGGACACAATCATGGACTCTTAGTGAAACTACTTCTGACTCAGATGGAGATGGTTGGTCGGATACTGACGAAACTGCCTGTGGATCTGATCCTAATGATAGTTCAAGTATTCCAACGGATAGTGATGGAGACGGTACCTGCGATGCCTTGGATACGGATGACGATGGAGATGGTTGGTCGGACTCTGATGAGAATTCTTGTGGTACTGATCCAAGTGATAGTTCAAGTGTCCCATCAGATACTGATGGAGATGGTACCTGTGATGCAGTAGATACTGATGATGATGGAGATGGTTGGTCGGACTCTGACGAGAATTCTTGTGGTACGGATCCAAGTGATGCCTCAGATGTTCCAGCGGATTCAGATGGAGATGGTACCTGTGATGCAGTAGACACTGATGACGATGGAGATGGTTGGTCGGACACTGACGAGAATTCTTGTGGTACCGATCCAAATGATGCCTCAGATGTTCCAGCGGATTCAGATGGAGATGGTATTTGTGACTCTCAAGATACTGATACAGATGGTGATGGATGGGATGATAATGAGGAGAACTCTTGTGGAAGTGATCCAAATGATGCATCTAGTATTCCGAATGACTCCGATGGTGATGGAGTCTGTGACTCGGTAGATTCAGATGATGATGGAGATGGTTGGTCGGACACTGACGAGAATTCTTGTGGTACGGATCCAATTGATAATTCAAGTATTCCAGCAGATGGAGATGGCGACGGCATTTGTGACTCATTAGATCCAGATGATGATGATGATGGTTGGTCTGACTTTGTTGAAGGTGCCTGTGGAACCAATCCCAACGACAACAATTCAGTACCTATTGATACTGATTCCGATGGCACCTGTAATGGCCTAGATGACGATGATGATGATGATGGTTGGAATGATCTGGAGGAAATAGATTGTAGTACTGATCCTGCTGATTCAAACTCAGTACCATTAGATTCGGATTCAGATAATATCTGTAATGAAGCTGATGAAGACGATGATAATGATGGATGGAGCGATACCAAAGAAATCAACTGTGGAACAGATCCTATAGATAACAACTCTATTCCAACTGATACAGATAGTGATGGGATTTGTGACCCAGTAGATGATGATGACGATGGAGATTTAATCCTAGATGTTGATGATCAATTCCCATTAGACTCAAGTGAATGGACTGACACCGACGGAGATGGAATTGGAAACAATGCAGATCTCAATGATGACGGAGATGGTTGGAGTGATTTAGATGAAGTTAATTGTAATTCAGATCCTATAGATAACAACTCTATTCCAACTGATACAGATGGAGATTGGACATGCGATGAAGTAGATACTGATGATGATGGAGATTTAATTCTAGATATTGATGATGAATTTCCACTTGACCAGAATGAGTCCGCAGATAATGATGGTGATGGAATAGGAAATAATGCTGACACCGATGATGATAATGATGGATGGCTTGACTTAGAAGAGTCTGACTGTGGCACAGATCAAATTGATGATGATTCAATCCCAACAGATACTGATATGGACGGATCATGTGATCTAATTGATGATGACGATGATGGAGATGGAATTCTAGATATTAATGATGAATTCCCTAAAGATGTTAATGAATGGTCGGATATAGACGATGACGGAATTGGTGATAATGCAGATCTTGATAGAGATGGAGATGGAGTTGATAATGATGAAGATATATTCCCAGAAGACTCTAGCGAGAGCATCGATACTGATCTTGATGGTATTGGCAACAATGCCGATACTGATGATGATGGAGATAATTGGTCTGATGAAGAAGAAATCACCAATGGATATGATCCTCTAGATAACACAAACTTCCCAGTAGATACTGATTCCGATGGAATCACAAACAATAATGATAATGATGATGATGGAGACGATTATGACGACAATGATGAAATTAGTTGTGAATCTGACCCATTAGACTCTTCATCCATCCCTCTTGATTCCGATAATGACGGATCTTGTGATACTTTAGATACCGATGACGATAATGATGGCGTTGTAGATATTTTTGATGACTTCCCTACAGATCCACTTGAGCGAAAAGATACTGATGGCGATGGTCAAGGTGATAATGCAGATACTGATGATGATGGAGATGGCTGGACCGATTATGGCGAATTACAGTGCCTTACCAACTCATTAGATCCAACAAGCATACCTGAAGACTCTGATGGCGATGGAATATGTGACCTAAATGAAGAGGATGACTCCAGTTTACCTGGATTTAGTGCACTAATGGCTATGGCTATTCTATCATTAGCTGCACTAACTCGTAGAGAGGAATAGTGGCGCCGACAGCAGGACTCGAACCTGCGACCTGCGGATTAACAGTCCGCCGCTCCACCAACTAAGCTATGTCGGCCTGACCCGTTCGCGCACAATCATATTCATCAATGAATCGGCTACAATGTCAAGATTCAGAGTCTAATAGTTTACGTTTAGTTGCAACTCCACCATCCCCACTATACCCCCCAAGGTTGCCATCGCTACGAATTACACGATGACAAGGAACTGTTGGAGCATATGGATTAGAAGCGCAGGCGTTTGCTACTGCTCTAGATGATTTGGGGTGACCTATTGCAAGAGCAATTTGTTTGTAGGTTCTAACTTCCCCATATGGGATTTTAAGTAATTCATTCCAGACTTTAATTTGGAAGGTAGTACCCTCCATTTTCAAGAGAATCACTCCCATTCTATTGTACCAGGTGGTTTGTGAGTAATGTCATAGACTACTCTGTTAACCTGGCCTTTTAGGGCATTAGTAATTTCTGTGCTAATTTTAGCTAAAACATCATGTGGAATGGGACTATACTTAGCACTCATACCATCTAAACTAGTCACTGCACGTACAACAATAGTTTCACCATGTACTCTTGTATCACCATGAACACCAACAGAACGTACAGGTAGAAGAGCAGCGAAATATTGCCATGGGATTTCACATTTTCCTTCAGAGGCAGCCTGTAATAATCCGGTTTCTACTATGTGGCAAGCTTCTCTACACGCTTCTACTCTTGGACGAGTAAGTTCACCTAGGACTCTGACTGCTAAACCGGGACCGGGGAATGGTTGTCTCTCACTAGACTGGATTCCCAATTCACGAGCAATTATGCGAACTTCATCCTTGTAAAATTCACGGAGGGGTTCGACTATAGTAAGATCAACATCATCAGGTAATCCGCCGACATTGTGATGACTCTTGATAACATCACGCTCACCCCCTCCAGATTCTATCCAATCCGGTGCAATTGTACCCTGTATGAGGAATTTTGCCCCACAAGATTGCTGTTCTTGCTCGAATACTCGGATGAATTGTTCTCCGATTATTTTTCTCTTCTCTTCAGGATCAGTAATTCCTTCTAAGTTACTAAAAAAGCGATCTGAAGCGTCAACCACTTTGATTTCAATACCCATCTCATTGAACATCTCCCTTACTTCTTCTGTTTCTCCTTTCCTCATAAAACCGGTATCGACATATACACAATGCAACAAACTACCTACTGCTCGATGAGCGAGTACTGCTGCTACAGAACTATCAATGCCTCCTGAACAAGCAATAATTGCAGTATCATTAATCTGAGTTTGAAGCGTTTCAATGGCCTCATCTATGAGAATCTGGGTTTGCATATTGCATTCAACCTTGGATTGACTTATCATCGGCAATAACCTTAGCAGTCATTTTAGATCGATATTCTGAATAAGAGGCGGCTAATTTATCATCTGTAGTAGCCATAATTTGTACGGCCAGAGCACCTGCATTGTCGCCTCTATCAACACCTACAGTTGCTACGGGCATCCCAGGTGGCATCTGAACTATTGAAAGGAGAGAATCAAGAGGCACTCTACCACCTACTGGAACACCGATAACTGGTTTATTAGTCATTGAAGCAATGACGCCTGGAAGTGCAGCAGCAACTCCTGCCATACCAATGAATACTTTACATCCTGATGACTCAGCACTTTCAATTATATTTTCAAGATATTTTGGTGCTCTATGTGCTGAAGCCACTCGGATCTCATATTTCACATCAAACTGATCGAGTACGGATCGGCACTTTTCAGCTATTGGCAAATCCGACTTTGAGCCGAGAACAACACATATGTCCATGCCATCGCGAAATGTACTCGGTACAAATGCCTGCCGTATCGAGTAACTCACTCAGAGAGATCACTACTCAACTCTATTGAGGAATCTATCAGGCCATATTTCGCCCTCAATGATGAGTGGTGGATTAGAAAGAAGTTTAGAAAAACTATCGTCATTAACAAAATTTTCAGAGAAGGGGTCGTGAAGAGTTCCGCCTCGATGGGTGAGTGTGAAAGCAATGAACTTTGAATCACCACGAGTTAAGCCAAATAAATCAGCAGCATAATCAGGTAAAACTGCGTCCCAATAAGCAATGGGTCCATTTCTAAATTTTGATGAAACAATCCATCCCTCTCTAAGGTTTTCTTGACGGAAATTTTCTGGATTAATTGGCAACAACCAACGTGCAGAATTTTCACTCACACAAATAGATATATTTCTTATTGTTCGATATTGGGCTATTAAAAAAATAATGTATGCAATCCATCCAATCCGAGGATCAATTAATATGTGTAGAGAGAATAAAATAATCCCGAATAATATTAACAAAAATTCAAATGGATATGTGTCAAAAAAAACTTTTTTAGAACGATTATCAAGTCCTTGACGCAATTTCAAAAATGGCACTATTAAGAGGAGCCAGCTACAAATAAAGAGAGTCAAAGAAACGTTTTGGTCGTCAGGAGTATTTCCTGGAGATAGTAATGGAAATGCAGATATTATTAGAAACAAAGGTGCCCATGCTGTAGAAAATAAGATTCTTGTTCCAAGAGGTGAAAGACGTTGGCGCATCCATCCTATGTCTTCTTGTGAGGATGATATTTTCCAAACACTAGGGAGTGGAACCTCTCCTTTGAGAATCTTAGGAGTTGAATCACTAGAAGGGTACCATCTGGATTCTCCCAGTAACCAATCGGAGTCGCGAGCGGCTTCCACATAGTTCGGTATCAATGATCATATTTGGTAGGAGCCATCTGGCTACTACCTTCATTCCTCAACAATAGGATGTCTCAAAACAAGGCTACGTGCGGCTAAAACTTCATCCACACGTCGAACTTTAGTATCGTGTGGAGCGGTTTTGACAATCTCAGGATCTTCAGCTAATATATTCAGGAAATCATCTGCAAACTTATCCAAGACATCCTTGGACTCAGTTTCTGTTGGTTCAAACATTAAACATTCTGGAACTATTTGAGGGAAATACAAAGTTGGAGCCATGTAACCATAATCCAATAACCTCTTTGCTACATCTTTTCCTGTAACTCCAGTATCCTCTTTCAAAGGAGTCATGTTTAGAGTGAATTCGTGTTTTACAATTTCAGCAGGTGCCCCATCTATGGGCATACTTGAAATGGCATTTGATACATCAGAACTTGGATTCATAATGCGGTGACGTAGATAATTAGCATTCAGTACTGCGTGCTCACTCATCCTTTCTAACTCAAATCCATACCTCCTGTAGAATGCCCATGCTCTAACTACAGCGCCAGCATTGCCATGCCATTGCTGAACCTTGCCAATGGTTCTGGACGGATCTCGCCAAAAGTATCGATAACCATCTCCAGTTACTCCACCATCATCTGATGGCTTACGGTCTGCCAATGGTGCTGGAAGGAAATCAGCAAGATGAGACTTTACACCAATTGGGCCACTACCGGGACCACCTCCCCCATGAGGTTGACTGAAGGTTTTATGCAAATTATAGTGTACAGCATCAAAACCCATACGGCCAGGGTCAGTTTTACCGAGTATCGCATTGAAATTTGCCCCGTCATAGTACATCTGTCCTCCTGCATTATGAACTATATCAGCGGCTTCGGCTATTTCGGGTTCAAAAATCCCTAAAGTACTAGGATTAGTAATCATCATGGCCGCAGTATCATCACCAACTGCAGCACGTAGTGCATCAAGGTCTAGGCATCCATTAGGACCACTAGGTATCTCCACAATCTCGTACCCGCACATCGCAGCAGAGGCTGGATTTGTACCATGTGCTGAATCGGGAACTATTACCTTGTCACGATGTCCTTGACTCTGGCTTCTGTGATATTCCTGTATACACCTTATAGCAGTAAATTCGCCTTGTGCTCCTGCTACGGGTTGCAATGTTACCTGGTCCATTCCAGCACATATTTCTAACATCTCTTGCATCTCATAATATATTGATAGTAATCCTTGAATCTGGTGCGCTGGTTGTAATGGATGAATCCGATCAATACCCGGTAACTGAACAATACGTTCATTAATTCTCGGATTATGTTTCATAGTGCAAGAACCTAGTGGGTAAAATCCGGTATCTATGCCAAAATTTCGTTGAGAAAGCCAAGTATAGTGACGGACTAATTCTGGCTCACTCGCACGAGGCCAGCGTGGTAAATTAGCACGAAGGAGGCGTACAGGAATGGTTTCAGATGCGTCATTAATCATTGGTTCAGGTTGGGACCAGCCAGTACCCTTGGCGCCATTGAACATGAATAAATCACTCATGCTTGCACCTCCTCTATCCAAGATTTCAAACTAGATACTAATGAATCAATATCAGACTGACTAGTTCTCTCATCACATCCTATGAGTAAACAATCAGACATTGAATCCCACCAATCTCCCAAAGCAAGCCCCCCAAGAACACCTAGATCATCCATATGAGCAACTGCATCGGCTGCATCACCAGGTAATTTAACTGTAAAATCACGGAAATTCTGATTATTCGAATTAAGTAATTCAACCCCTCTAATAGCACATACTGATCGTTTGGTGAGTTCTGTGGATGCTGCCACTCTAAGTGCTAATTTTTCAATACCTTCTGGGCCTAAAAGCGACATATGCATGGCACCCATAAGAGCAATCAAAGTCTCATTGGAACAGATATTAGAAGTGGCTCTGTGACGACGAATATGTTGTTCTCTGGTTGAGAGTGTGAGTGTAAAAGCCTCCCTACCATCTTCATCAACTGTCTTACCTACTATTCTACCTGGCATCAAACGAAGATATTCCTTCTTACATGCAAACAAGCCATAGATTGGACCCCCTGCAGTAGGGCCTATTCCAAATGGTTGCCCTTCACCCACAACAATATCAGCACCATAATTCCCAGGCGCTTCGACTATACCAAGAGATACAGCATCGACTCCAACTATTAGAGATGTATTTTCACCTAGTATTTCCTTTAATTCAGTGATTCCTTCGTCTAACTCACCGAAAGCATTGGGTTGCTCAACATATACTGCACAAGAGCCAGATGCTGTTGTTGCAGCTTTAAGATCAACTAGGCCATTACCCCCATGTTTTAGGGCCCGCAATTCTATTCCAGACCCCTGAGTATAATTTTCAATTACAGAAAAACGATGAGGTGGTACTAATTCAGAGACATAAACTACTCCTTTCTGAGTTGCTTTACGACCTTTCACCCTAACTGCACAAGTAATTGCCTCAGCAGCAGCAGTGCTGGCGTCATACATTGAAACGTTAGATACAGGTAAACTAACCAATTCAGAAACCATAGTTTGGAATTCCCACATTGCCTGAAGCATACCTTGGCTTACTTCTGGCTGATAAGGAGTATAGGATGTTAAGAATTCTCCTCGTGTTGCTAACATTGGAACCATAGTTGGTACAAAATTACGAGATAGACCTGCAGAAAGAAAAGAAGGTCTAGAGTCTAAATCTACATTCGTACCAAGTAAGTGTTGAGCATCTGCCCAAATTTCTTCTTCAGACTGAGGTGGTCGTAGTGGCAATGATTCAGTTCTTCTAACCTCTTCAGGTATGTCTGAAAACAGATCTTCCATGGCATTAAGACCCATTACAGATAGCATCTCTTTCTCTCTTCCAAGATTCGGTAATTGATCCATTCGCACTCACCTATAGCCCTTGGGCAATACTTCTGAATTGAAACAAGTGCTTGAAACGTTCGCTGATTCATTCAAGCACCTCTGACCGACACACTCTTAGGTTGAACAATGAAATCAGGTACTGGTGAAGCAGTGAAGGTCGCCATCAGTGCCCCCGACAATTTCGTAGCTCCATACATCATGGACATGCTTGGAGACGCCGCTGTTTCGATACCCCCGGAGGCTATGTCAGAGCCATTGATGCTTGATGCATTATTGACTTCCTGCAATGCGATAATACACATAAACTCAAAACCTTCTGATCAAACTCTTGGTAGAGATGATCGAGAGACATTACTAAGGATGAGGGAGCAGTCAAGACCAATAATTGATGCAGTAGATAGACACGGAGAATTACACCTAATAATAGTTGGAACATTGCGTGTACATCCTCAATGGGAACCTGATGATGATTATTACGGAAGAGACTCGACACTTGCACCTAGAGATGTAGCCGCTGAGGGGCAATTGTGGGCTGAAGAAATGGCTTTGGAAAGAGCACAAGCAGAACGCCCAGTAAGTATCATCCGTGCATCTAATGTTCAAGGAGTTCTACTAGATGGTTCGGAGGGTAACGGATTACTACACAGATGGGCTCAAGAATCAATGATTGGATGGGTGAATATACCAGGAGACGGTAGTGGTATCAAAGATTTCGTTCATGTCCAGGATTTAGTTTCTGTAATTGGGGCTGTTTTAGAAAGCCCACCTCCTACTCGGGAAAGTATTGCGGTTGGATGTGGAAAGGGCATATCTATGAGCGACTTAGCAGGCATTTACTCACAGAGAACCGGATGCGAATCAGAATATGGTCAAGATGAGTCTCAAGAAGTATTCGGAATTGTTGATGCCAGAGACCTTGAAATGAGATTGGGGTTTGCACCTCAAATTAGTCTAGAAGAAATGATTGAGGAAGCTTTCGGATTTGCTGGTCACTGAGCGTACAATTCGAGCCGCTTCCTAATTCCGTTCCACTTGTGAACAGAGAGATTTAATTCTGAAACATTGCTAGGACGTATTCCACTTATATCAGCAGAGGGCTTGAGGTGAACCTCAACTTCTCCAATTCCATCGATTCTACCAATAATAGTTTGACCACCTCGGTATTCACTATCTATGCCGATTGAAAATGTACGCTCAATCTTCTCCACTCTCACAGATGCTTGTGTAGTCAAGCCTTGGGTTTGTGAAACAATCTCAACGTGATCATTCAAAAAGCGAGCTTCTTCTAATG
>CESM01236061.1_pt1 | contig 11420 bp, 13 predicted proteins | sample 361421 | NCBI WGS metagenome assembly CESM01 (sample SAMEA2622219, study PRJEB7988) | marine metagenome | isolation source: saline water (ENVO:00002010), including | reverse complement strand
TTATTTATTTACATTCTACACTATTACCACACATTATATATACTACCAGATTTATTATACATAAAAAAAATATTTAATATTTTAATTTAATTATAAGTTAAACTACGTTTTCTCTATGATTCCATCTTTTAATACGCCTACTATATTATACGATACATAATCTAATAATATGTTTGACTCGCTTTTTAAATAGGGTACTCCATCTACGTACATTGGTGTAACCTCTACTTCTAATCCTGTTATACACGAGTTCTTTTTTGGTCTTCCTCTATTTTTTTTTTGTTCAGACGCACTATTATCCTTAAAATCATATTCTATATTATTTTCTTTAAATACTTTTTTTACTTCATCAATTGAATAATTCATTCTCTCAATTATTGTCATATATGATATCTCTTTTTTACCTAAAGGAGTAATATATTCACCTATACCATATTTGCTTCTTTCTTCTATTCGGCCATATTTAAAATTTTTACAACTTTTGCACACATCTTCTAATGAATTATTAGTACATTGTGTATAAAGTCCATGATTATATATAACTGCTTTACAACATTCTTTTTTTATATTACCTGTATATGGTAATATAATTTCTTTTGTTTTATATGTTCTCATATATTTAGTATCCAAAGTTTTTTTTAATTCATCTACTTCTATATTATAATGGTTACTTATTATATTTAGTGATTCTGTAAATAATTTTTCACTCGACATTTAAAAATAATATCTAATTTTTATTTATACACTAGTATTTTCATATTATCAATATCAATTTTTTTTATACACTATATATATAATGGGTGATAAAGAGGACGAATATATATTTCGGTCTGACGAACCAAATGATATACAGGAGTCTAACATGTTAAAACAACCGAATAATACAACAAGTTACTCATCTGAATTACGTAAATTTGATTATTCCCCAAAATTTACGAGGTCGTTGGAGGATACACACAAAGATTATAAAGATCCAATATCAGGTGAAGAACCCCCAAAAAAAAACTCATTTATACTATCTACAACGAAGAGTTTTAAAAGTACAAGGGGCTTTGATACTGCTAGAGGTAATTCAAAAAAACTAAGACGTAAAAAGAAAAAAAAAACACAAAATAAACGTAAACCCAATAAAATTGATAGTCGTAAAAAAAATACACAAAAGAAACACAAATCTAGTAAGAATAAAAAAAAAATGCATAAATCTAAAAAAAATAGAAAAGGCAGAGGGAGTCGTATAGCTAGTAAAAAAACAATTCGTGCAGATAAACGTACTATAATAGATATACCTGAACAATACAGCCCATTCAATGAATACATTGACGTAATAGATAACCTCATTGACCATCACGAAGAATTAAAAAATATTTATAACAAGTTAAGGTATAGTAATACTACATCAACAGAGGAAAGAAATGATACAGCAACAATGATGTATCAAATAACTAATAAAATAAAAGATTGTCTAGTTGAGATACAAACCAAATTAAATAATATGGATAATACAAATAAAGATAATATTATACAAACTTTTCAAGAATACGATAAAAATATTAATAAATATATTAAGTTAAATTATATAAAAGATAATGAATCATTAATCAATAGAATAAAAACCCTTGGTAATACATTACTAGAATATAATATAAAAGACTAGAATATATAAAAAAATTGATATATAATATATATAAAATATCAATATATATTATATATAATACATAGATATTGTATTATGATTCAAAAAGACTTTGTATGTTTTAAATGTAAAAACACAATATTTAATCATAGTACTGTATATAAAGGATATGATAAAAATTTTTGCTCTAATATTTGTAGAACTTACGTAATTAAAAACTATGAATTTGATGATAATTATATTTTGATAAAAAAAGAAAAACCAATATATAAAAATGTAAATAAAAAACCAGATCGTAAATGCACATCTATTTACGATAATGAAATAAGATCATATATATCAGCATTTTATGAATTTACAGATATTTCATATAATATTAATAAAATTTATAAAAGTTGTATTAATATTTATTATTTAAATACCTCAAGTTATGATAGATATTTAAATAGTTTAATAATTATATAGTAATTATACTATTATTCTATTAAATTTCTAACTAACTTCCATATTGGAGTTGGTTTGTTACATGCCCAATTTGTTAAATTTCTTACATAATGTCTACAATCATTAATACCTAGTATATAAGTATGTTCTAATTTTTTTTCATAATCTATTATTTCGCTTATTTTTTTATCAGAATAACCCCAAAATATTTTTTTTATATATAACCCGTCTTCGTTTATCGGAAAAAAATTTAATAATAAATCATAATTAATTCCATGCATATCATATCTAACACTAGAGTATATAGAATTAAAAGTTATTCCTATATGATAAATATTAGTATTAGTAAATAATTGTTCCAAATGTATAAAAACTTTAATTTTTTTATTAATTAAATATAAACTTTCATTTTTTAAATTTAATACATTAATATTTTTTTTTACAAAACTAGCAATATTTTCTATATTAATTGAAGTAAAAATATATTTTTGATTTTTATTACTATTATAAATAATAGGATACTTATTATTGTTATTATTGTTATTATTGTTATTATTGTTATTGTTATTATTGTTATTATTGTTATTATTGTTATTATTGTTATTAACTATTTCTAATTTTTTTGTATTGGTAAAGAATTTAGACATAGTTATAGTTTTTTTATAATTCATTTTAGATATATAGTTATTTGGATATAAATCTTGCAAAGTAAAATTATCATAATTATCAAAATCGATTTTATTAGTTATATGATTATTATTTATGCCGGATTTAAAATTATATAAAATAGTTTTTGAAATAAAAGATACTATAAAAAAATAAACAAACATTACATTATATAATTTATAATTTTTATATTATATTTATTCAATAATTGTATATTTATCATCACTAACTTTATATTTAGCTATAACTTTAGGATTTATTATATTTGAAATAATATCTTGCGATTTATAAACATTATTATCAGCGTCGATATAATAGATAATACCACTAATTTCTTGTGGCCATACTGATATTTTTTTTAATTTCTTATCGTCTTCACTATGAGTATCAATTATACCATGTGGTCGATTTTTATCATGAGTACCACAATAATTAGAATCGTCTTTTTTTTTTCTAGTACATTGTTCACCGTTAGCTCTTTTAGCATTACATCTTAAATAATGTGGTACAAAAGATTTAATTCTTTTACGTTTAATAAAATCTTCCTTACTAACTAAAATAGAATCATAGTCATATATAAATTTCAAAAAATCACTTTTAGTAGTAAATTGAATATCTGGATTAGACTCTATCCATAATTTTATATCTAATTTAAATTTTTCCTGATATTCATTTATTTTTAATGTAATTCGTTTTTCCATATACATTTTATAAAAATAATAATATTTAAATCAATTTTAAATATTATTTTAAATAAAAGATTTTTTAATATTAAACCCCAATGCTGTTTTTTTACTTTTTAATAAACTTATACCTCTTTTATTATTATTTAATTTATTATTTTCCATTTGAATATTTTCAATATTTTCGCGTTCATCCTTTTCCATTATACTATCTATTTCTTTTGATAGTTTAAATATTTGTTCTTGTTTTGATGTAGTATCATCATTTATGTTTTTTTTTAATTTTATATTAGATAAATCATTAACATTTAATGGTTGTGGTAATGGTGTCGATGGTCTAGAATCAGTATTTATAGTTTTATTACTAGATGACGTATCACTCTTTAAATCATCTTTATCCAATATCATATTATCAAACATGCTGTATATATCTCTTTCGATATTATTATTAAAAATAATAATATTAGACAAGTCTATATCTATATTATTTTCCAGTAAATGTCTTGTATATTTTTCTTCATTATTATTAAGAATACAAATACTAGTATTATTATTTATATTATTATAAAAAGTTTTTCCCTCTTTTAATGTAACAAAATTAATTTCTTTATAAACTTCTCCGTAAAATAATTTAATTTTTATAAAAAATTTTAAAATGTATTTTTTATGATATTCATTAAAAGATGCTATATTTTCGGTAAACATTGAAATATTATTAGATAGCTTTGTATTATTATTTTTTATACTACTTATAAGTGTCTCTATATTTAATCCAGATTTTTTATCATTTTTTTGTAATGAGAGACTTGTTTTTCTTTCTATTAACTCTTTTTTTAAAATTTCTATAATTGATATTATATCAGTAAAAATATCTACTGTATTATTAAAATCAAAATTGCATGATATATCTAAATCTTTATATATTTTATAATTTTTTATTGAATAATTAGAAATTAAATTTTTATTTTTAATAATTTTATTAGAATAAGTAAATATTCTTCTAAGTAATTTATAATAATCACCATAAATTCTATTATTAATTAAAGTTAACATATCAAAATTGTTTGATAATTCTGTTTTTATTAATTTGTTTTGAAAATAAAAAGAATCCAAACTACTAGGCAGTTCATTTAAATTTGTAGATATCATCTCTTTATAAAGATTATTCAAAAATACATAATCATTTTGTAGTCTATTTAATATAATTATACAGGATTCATTGATATTTTTTATCTCATGAAAATTATTTTGTAATATACACAAATTATTCATTTTAAATCTTATAGATTCTATATAAAAAAAATATTTTTTTATATACTTTTATTACATATAGTGTTTATGTAAACCCAATAGAATCTAGATCATTTTCTCTATGTTGTCCGCTTGATTTATAATAATATTTCATATCATAACCAACTTTATTATCCCATGAAAATACAGTTGTAAATTTTGCATTATTCCATACATCAAAATTAAGGCCTTCAAAAGATTCACGACGTTTTGGATTAGAATTTGGAAAGATTGATGGCTTACTTGGAAATACATAATGACCGGCTTCAAAACGCCATCTATTTTCAGGATCATTATAATCACCCAATACAATTTTTCCATTTGATTCATTAAATGGTGAATAATAATTTAAATATTTAGACTCTGGATTACATAATTCTTTTAACCACATTTTTTGAATTTGCGAAGGATTACCAAGTCCATTAATATTCGCCTTAAAATCATTATACTCAAAATTAATATAAGCATATTGCCGACCAAATTTAGATGCATTTTGAATAGAAGTTTTAATTTTATCATAATATTTATATGTCAGTTTTTTGAATAATTGATCTTTACGAAGTTCGATCTTTTTAACATGTGCAGCATAAATAGATTTTTGAACTTCCTCCTTATCATTTGCAATAAGCTGCATGCGTTCTATAAAAGATGACATTGTTTTATTTTATTATATTAAAAAATATTTAAATCAATTTTTAAATATTTTTTATAAATATTTTTTATAAATAAATTATTACAAAATTTTTATATATTATTTATAACAATCTATTACAATTGACATTGGTCGTCGTGGATTTTTTACTCTTACATCATTATCAGGTGTGCGAGAAATATATCCCATATTATAATCAATATCTTTCATTATAGGATTATTACTGTTATCATAATAATGTAAAAAATTAACTTTATTCATATCAAAATCACTTTTTAATAGTATATCATATGTTGAGTTGTATGTTGGAAACCATACATGACCACCATTTTCTACTTTATTATTTAAATGATCATAATATCCCCCGCCACCCGGGTCAAAATATATCTCATTATTATCATCTTTTAATGATCTATCTTTCAAAATATCACAATTATAATCTGGCATACTTATTCTTAATAATCCACCAGGCTTTAATATTCGATAAATATCATTAAATATTGAAGGTAATTTATCTTTATTAATATGTTCAAATACATCTTCTGATTGAAAAATATCAACTGTTCCATCTAATAATGAAATTTCATTACATAAATCATGTTTTACATGTTTATCATTTTCAAATTCAGGGCAAACTCCAATAAATGGTATTTTAATATGTCTATCACGAGGCATTATACCAGCATACAAATAAATTTTATCATTTAACATTATATCAGAAAATTTAACCATTATATAAAGATATAGTTTATATAGCTTTATATAGCTTTATATAGTTTTGTATAATTTAAGATTATTTATGAGAGAATAAATTAGAACAAGTAAGAAAAAATAAATTTTTATTTTTAATGAATGCTATACCACATTATTTATAATATTTACAAAACGAATTAAGTTAAAGATATACTAGAAAAATATATTATAAATTTATAAATGACATATATTAAAATAGCATATGTTAATTATTGGAACGATCCATATAATGATAAATATCTAAGTATGTTTATAAAACACAATTTTAATTGTGATATAATTAATGTTAATTGTCATGATAATCCAGACATTTTAATAGCATCTGTATGCGGTAATATTAATATTATTGATAGTATAAACGCCAAATGCAAAATTTTTTATTATGGTGAAAACTTAGATAGATATCCACCATATAATAATATTGAATTATTAAAAAGTAAATTTGATATTATTGCTGGTTTTAAATATACGAATAAAAAAGAAAAAATTTTTAGATTCCCACTTTGGTTAATATACTTTTCTTTTTATAATTTTAAAAATGAAGACAATATAATTAAATATATTGAAAATAAATATTATGAAAATGTAAAAAAAAATAAGACTATGTTTGCTACATTAATATCTAGACACGATAGAGGAGGTCAAAGAAAATTAATATATAATATATTATCTAATTACGGAAATATATATTGTTCAGGAAACTTTAATAATAATACAAATAAATTAGGTCCAACACAAAATGAAAAAATAAATTATATTAGTAAATCTATTTATAATATATGTCCTGAAAATTCTATCTATGAAGGTTATACTACAGAAAAAATATTTCAGGCATTTGAAGCTGGAACAATTCCATTATATTGGGGACATGATTTACCTGAAAAAGAAATTTTAAATAAAAATAAATATTGTTTTTGTAATATAGAAGATAATAATATTTTAAAACAACAAATAGAAGATGTTGTTTTAAATAAAAATAAATATATTGAAGGAAAAATATTTAATGAAAATGCAAAAAACGTTATTGAAACTTATTACAATGATTTAATAAATGAAATAAAAATATATATTTAAATATAATGAATATTTGCTATATAATTTTAACTTGTCAAAAAAATATAAACAACAAAGTATTATGGCAAAAAAAATATATGTTTAAAAATAAAACACGTGATATTTATTATATATCAGCTAAAAATGATATTAAAAATAATATATATGGTTGGGATACAATAGACGATTACAATAGTCCAGTTATTAAATATATTAATTTTTTTAAAAATATGAATCTTAATTATGATTATTATTGTTTTATAGATGATGATACATTTATGAATTTAAAGAACCTAGAATTATTTTTAAAAACCATTGAAAAATATTATAATAACAAATTATTTATAGGATTTGCTCCATCTTTAATAAATAATGATAATATATTAATTATTGATAATGAAAAAATATATATTGAAAAATATAAATTAACGAAATCAAAAGGTTTATCGGGAGGTGCTGGATTTGTAATTAATAACTTATTATATCATGATATAAAAAATTATATTATAAACGAAAATAATAAAAAAAAATTATATAATTTAAGTTTTGACAAAGGGAAATATTATAGTGATATATTTATTGGTTCAATTGTTAAAAATTTTAATGATGTTACTACAGTAGTTTCAGATAAATTTCATATGTATAATCATACTCATTACAATAGTCTAGATCTAAATAATTTTATTAGCTATCATTATGTTAATAATGAAAAATTATTTAAATTTTATTCTGGAACATTAATATTACCATACCGGCCAACTATGTTATATATATAAAAAATTTTATAATCTTTTTAAAAGAAAAAGAAGATAACATTAATATATAATCAATATTTATAATATTTATATGAATATATATAATTTATATATATAATTTATATTTATAATATATATATATATATATAAATAGTTTTTTAGTATATTACTATATAATATGTTTTATTCTCAATATAAACAAGATGAAATATTGGAAAAAAATATTTTTAAAGGTTATAAAAATGGATTCTTTGTAGATGTAGGTGCTAATGATGGAATTAAAATTAATAATACTTTATATTTTGAAAAAAACAATAATTGGAAAGGAATAAATATTGAAGCTAATCCAGATATATTTAATAGTCTTCTAGTTAATAGACCTAATTGTAGAAATATAAATATTGCAATATGTAATGAAGTTGGAACAACAGAATTTATAAAAAACACTGGTTATACTGAAATGATTTCTGGGATAAAAAATACATATGATAAACGACACCTTGAAAGATTAAATAATGAAAATAAAAAATTTAATTCATTCACAGATATAATAAAAGTAAATACAAATAAATTAGAAAATATATTTGATCAACATAATATAAAACATGTTAATTATTTATCTATAGATGTTGAAGGTGGTGAATATGAAGTTATTAAATCAATTAATTTTGATAAAGTATTTATTGATGTCATTGAATTTGAATCTAATTATGATGATACAACTGTTCCAATTATTGAATTTTTAAAAACAAAAAATTTTATGATTTTTTTAAAAGAAAAAGATATTTTTATGATAAATAAAAATAGCTCATTTTTATAAAAATATATATAATTTAACTTAATTTTTTTTTCTGGTAGCTAAAAATGGGTATTTTTTTACATACTCATCATTGAAATTATTATACCAAGTTTCATCTGTAATAATAATTGTTCCATATTTCTTTCTACATACACTCAATATAGATTGATCGTGTCTATTATCTTTAAAATAATATTTTTGATTATTATTATAATAATCTGTTATTAATAAAGGGTTTTTTTTTATTTTATAAAGGCTATCTTTAAAAATATTTATCACTTCATCACATTTTTGCATAATCATTATAGTGGCCATTAAATGTTTTGATTTTCTTAATATATTATTTTCCGAAATATCAAATGAATTAAATATTTCATTTGTAGTCCACATATTTTCTGGATAATTTAATTCAAAAGAAATAATTTTATACTTATTATTTTTTATCATTTCAATATATTCATAAAATCTCTTTTTACCATCTAAATTAATTGAACATCCACTATCAGCATATATTAAAAAATCACCGTTATTTATTTCTTGTAATCTATTAAGAATTATATCAAATTTCCATACCCAATAACCACATCCTCTATTAAAAGATAAAATTTTTTCAAATTCTTTTACAAAATCACTTGTTAAATCTTCTTTTCCATAACATTTAATTGAATCAAACCAATTAGTATTTATTGCTTCATTATATATTCGTTTTTTTGCAATTTTAAATTTTTCATCACCATAAGAAATAAAATGTATTTTTTCCATATATTAATATAAATATATTTATATTAATATTAATAATGTATAATACAATAATTTTAGTCCCTTATAGAGATAGACTAGAACACATGAAATATTTTATTGAAAATTATTGTCCAATATTAAAAAAAAACGTACCAAATAGCAAAGTTGTTTTCATTGAGCAAGACTTTTCAAATAATTATTTTAATAGAGGAATGTTATTAAATATAGGTTTTGATTTGTATAAAGACAAAACTAAATTTTATATAACACATGATGTTGATATTATACCTAATGAAACCATTATTCAAGAATTATTTAATATTAATAATTATGATGTTGTTAAAATTTTTACGGGAGGTAAACTATCATTCGGAGGGATAATGAAATTTTCACATGACGATATATTTTTTGTAAATGGTTTTCCAAATTATATTTGGGGTTGGGGTATAGAAGATAGAGTTCTATATTATAGACACAAAATTTTAAATATAAATTATAGAGATTCTAATTACGGAATAGATAAAAATAAAAAAAACAAAACGCCGGCGGTACGAGCAAAAGGCTTCGGCTTTTCTCTTCAGAAAGGGCTTGGGTCCACTGCGAAGGGGGGGGTGAAAAGCAGTGGACCCCAGAATATTATTTTTTTACCACATAAACATAATGGTAATAATACACATCCCCGCAATTATTCGTCTAAGAATAATATTTCAGATAATGAAAATAAAATTTACAATAGTAATAATCTAGAATTACAAAAAAGACATATTATGTCATCTGGGTTAAATAATTTAAAATATAAAATTTTAGAAAAAATAAATATAAATGATTATGTTGAATTAATTAAAGTTAACATTTAAAACCATAAATATATTATTTATAGTGTATAATATATTTATTTGCTTTAATTATATAATATATTATTTAAAAATTTATTAAAACTATTTTTTGAATGTACATTTTTTTGATACCAATTATAGCAATTACTTGACATAAATTCCCATTTTTCTTGCTTAATATTTGATAATATTGTTTTTAAATTTTCTGGATTATTACATCTTATATAATGTATATTTTCTTGTGGCGGATCCATATAAGAATCTATTGAAACGGATTCTGTAATAATTGGAACAGTTCCTAATGCCATTAATTCTACTTCACGATGACATTTTGATCCATAACCTCTCATACATAAACCATATTTTGCATTCGCTAATTGTTCTAAATATTGTTCTTGTGAAAATTTATGTTTTGTTCCTTGTGTACAATGATAAACATCTAATACATTTTCCCAATTATTATTGGTATTTCTATATTGATTTTGTACATTATTTTCAATATTTCCAATAAATATAGATTCAATAGTTCTCTCTGAATATAGTTTCAATTTATTGTTTTCTAATAATTTTTCAATTATAAATGGTCTTCTTGGCCAAAATATCCAAGGTTTAACATTTAAATTATTTTCCCGCAATAATTTACCTTCTATATTTATATCTCCATTACCTAATAATATTAAACTAGTATTTACTAATTCTTGATTAAACCATTCTCGTGTTGGTCTATCATATAATAATATATTATTTCCTAACCAACAATGTCCATTATCTATTAATTCAATATTAACATCATTATTATTTTTTTTATATAATAATGCTAATTCCCTAAAACTATCATTATTATGTCTCCAAATCCCCTGTTGAGGTTGTTTTGGTATTTTAATAGTCCAATTTTTATTAACAATTCTATCAATTATTAATAATTCTTTATAGCGTTTTAATTTACGCAACGCATTAATAAATATATTATTTACTTGTACAAAACGTTGATCATGAAAATGTGTGTGTAGAAATACTAATGGTTTATCTCCTATATTTACTTGATTATTATTAATATTTATAGAATTAACTACTTCTTGAGGATTATTTGCTAATAATATTCTCCAAGGCATAAA
>CESM01096391.1_pt1 | contig 11435 bp, 8 predicted proteins | sample 361421 | NCBI WGS metagenome assembly CESM01 (sample SAMEA2622219, study PRJEB7988) | marine metagenome | isolation source: saline water (ENVO:00002010), including | reverse complement strand
ATTCAGATTTCATCAATAATCTCACTCCGCCTCATTCCTATTGCACCTGTTCCGAATGGTTTCGCTGTGCTATCTGCTCTCCTACTACTGTATGGGCTTCGGATTGCACCCCCCTCGTTGATGCCATATACGACTGCTGGATCGGTCCTCATACTCGGCCTCTGGATGCTGTTAAGAACGGATACTATCGTAATCGATACTGCGATTGGTGATCGACATCGACTCCAAGGTAACAGTGAATCACTCAAGCGACTGAAGCGACACCTCGATCTGATGATGGATGGGTCATCGCTTGAAGAAGCTCAAGATGAATTACGAATTGATCGACCTATTGCAACACCGTTCACTATCGATTTAGATATGCAGCAATCCAATGAGAAAAATCTTGCTGATGCTCTCGCGGCCCACGTTAACATCGGAGGATTCCTAAACTCAGATTCGGAAATTCAAACTCCTCTTTTGAATGAGCCTAGCAGTTCCACACCCTCTTACATAAGTGACTGGAGAGATAGCATCCCTAGTTCAGAGGAAACAAGTTACGGGATGTTTGGAGAAGCACAGCGGAATCGCGCTACAGATGCGCTTAGGACAAGCCAATCCGAGGTTAAGAGTGCCTCATCCGCTTTTGAAGCACCTCCAGCATCCATTGATACTGATAATGGAGGGATATTCGGATCACTCTTCGACGAACCGGCAGCACCCTCCACTCCTACGCCAGAATATAGTCGACCAAGTATCGAAGACGACCTTGCCTCAGCAAGACGTAGCTATGATGAGTTCAGTCTGAACGCGCCTTCGCACAGCACAGGCTTACTTCCAGCCCCTGTCCCAACACCAATCGAACGTCCGCTGAGTAGCAGTCAGATGATTCGTCGTGCTCAAAATGAATTCGGACCCTTTGATCCCACGGCACTGCCTGCGCCTTCTACAGATGCTGTACGCGACGAGTGCCGGATGGATGGATTAGTTGCATCAGCCAGACGTATCGAGATTCAAGATATCGATGTGATGGATGCGGAGATTATCGAAGACAAAACTACAGATCCATTACTCGAAGAGAGACCTATGATTCTCAGGATGCTGCAGGGTGGTGAGAAGAAGGGGCGTATCGTAATCCGCCCACGAAAATCCAATCCTAGCCGCACGATTCTCGGATTAGTCCCTCCATTCCGGCAGCGTGCGGCACGACGAAGGGCGATGTCAATCCTAAGGCTCAGGAGTGATCAAGAGCATCAAGCTCAACGCGTTGAACACCTCCAAGATTCCATTCGAAGTGAAGGCTCTGACCATTTGGTTAACGATGGAGTGACTAAAGCTATGGAGAGTATCAATGCCACACTTGATCAAAACCAAGTCACACCTCCAGAAAGTATCACATTGGCCGAGATGAGAGCCACTCGTCCAGATGGGAAGGAGAGCCAATATCCAGGCCTTCGTCGATTCGGCTGATTAAGCCCCAATGATTCGACGGAATCGGTCCAAGCGAGCATGGTAGGTCCCACGATCTAATTTGACCATTGGAGCAGTCCCAAATCCACCCACTACGAAAGAGGCCGCAACGGTCGCATGAATCAGTGCATCTCGGAAATCCTTCTCAGTTGGATTCTCCACACCACTCTCGGCCAGACAAGCCATCACCGTACCTGCAAATGTGTCCCCGCAACCAGTAGGGTCGATGACGTCTCTTGAGGGATAGGCGGGCATCGCAATCGTATAACCATCGGCAATCATCAGAAGACCATGTTCCCCTTTCTTCGCCACAAGAATCGGCGGGCCGCGTCCTGCTTCGGCACCACCTGAAAGTGCTGATCCATCGCGAACAGCCCGCATCGCAAGTACTAGATTGGGCTCCTCCGCCAACATCCGAACTTCAGCCTCATTCAGGAATGCTATGTCTGCTCGGCGTAGAACTGAAGAGAGCGCCTCTCGCTCAATATCAATCCAGAGATTCATTGAATCAACAGCAACAAGAGCAGGAGATTCCATCTGTTCGATTACAGATGCCTGAATAGCAGGGTGGATGTTAGCACAGAAAAGATAGGGAGCAGAACGCCACTCTTCCGGAACCTTCGGATTGAAAACCTGCAGGACATTGAGATCCGTGTTCAGTGTCTCGGCCTGATCCATCGCCCCCTCATAACGCCCTGTCCATCTGAAGGTCAATCCTTCAAGTGTCTCGATTCCAGTTAAATCGAGGTTGTGTGATCTGAGTATCTCTAAATCTGATGGATCTACATCCTGCCCAACCACACTAACCAAACCCACTCGCCCCTCTTGATGAAGAACGCGTGATGCTGCAAGACCAGCATGCACCGCAGCACCGCCCAATGTGTCTTCAACCGTGCCGTGCTGTGTGGAGATGGTATCGTAACCAAAACTTCCAACAAGAACAAGATCCAATACTCAAACCCCCAAAAGACCCGGGTGCTCCTCAAGATACCGTATCGTTACACGGCGATCTAGGAAATCCCTCTCATCAAGTATAGCTCGATGTAATGGGACGACAGTATCGACACCATCTAGGATAGTCTCCGACAGGACGGCACGGCTTCTCCTGATTGCTTGATCCCGATCTTCCCCCCATACGATAACCTTCGCAAGAAGAGAATCGAAGCATCCTGGCATATCATATCCAATATGCGCATGAGTATCGACCCGAACACCGACTCCGCCAGGAAAGTGACATTCCCAGAGCCGACCTGGAGAGGGGATGAATGTGCGAGGATCCTCTGCATTAATCCTGAATTGAATTGCATGCCCCGTGAACTCAATCTCATTCTGGTTCAGAGGCAATGCCTCGCCGGAAGCAACGCGGATCCCTAACTCCACAAGATCATGACCAGTAATGGTCTCTGTAACCGTGTGCTCGACCTGCACACGAGGATTGACCTCAAGGAAGTAGAAATCGCCATGGGCATCCCGCAGGAACTCAAAGGTCGCGAGACCGCTATATCCTACCGCCTCCGCTCCTGCACAGACCTTAGCACCGATATCTGCACGGACTTCTTCGGTTAACCATGGCCCCTCCTCAAGCAACTTCTGATGACGGCGCTGGATGCTGCAAAATCGCTCTCCAAAGTGAATCGCGCGCTTACCGTCAGCGAGAACCTGAAACTCGACGTGTTGTGCGCCCTCGATGTACTTCTCAACAAACACGCGATCATCACCAAATGCACTCCTAGCGCGTGATTGACATAGCTTGAGAGCCGAAGTGAATTCACCCGCCTCATGAACAATCTGCATTCCAATACCACCACCACCAGCTGCTGCTTTGATGATTACTGGATATCCTATCTCCTCTGCAAGCAAGATTGCTTCCTCAGAGGTCGATACCGGTTCACTGCTACCTTTGGCCACAGGCAGGCCAGCAGCCTCCATAGCTTTCCGAGCCTCTATCTTGTCGCCAAGAAGCCGTATTACATCCGATGAAGGACCTATGAATGTGATTCCTTCCTCCTCCAAACGGCGGACGAAATCTGCATTCTCAGCAAGGAAACCGTAGCCAGGGTGCACTGCATCCACACCCATACTCTTCGCCGCGGCTATGACTGCCTCAATATCAAGATACGAATCCAAAGGATTGTCTCGGAGAATACCGCGAGCGTCATCTGCAAATCGAACTGGTAATGAAAGGCGATCTTCACGACCGTGAATCATACAGACCTCGATACCGAGACTTCGCAACGCGCGCCCAATTCGAAGCGCGATTTCACCTCGATTCGCAACGAGGACGCGGTGGAACATACCTCGTCGAAGGACAATCCGGTTGATGATAAAATCGGGTCAGTAGACATCGCGAAGATACCGCTTCTCATCCTTCATCATCCGCTGCTCGACGTACGCCGCTGCATCGGCCTCAGACATACCGCCGTGTTCAGCGCAAATTGAAATCAGAGTACGGTGAACATCTTTCGCCATACGCAGTTTATCTCCACAGACATAGAAATAGCCACCTGCATCTATACGGGACCAAATCTCCTCACCATGCTTGGCCATTAAATGCTGGACGTATACTTTCTCGGACCCTTCGCGAGACCAAGCAAGATCAATTCGTTCAATGGCTCCAGCCTCCATCCAAGACTCAATTTCATCACGATAGTAGAATTCACCGGCTTCAGTCCAATCCCCGAAGAACAACCAGTTACGACCCGTTGCCCCGTCAGCTACTCTTTGTTGAAGGAAGGCACGGAATGGAGCGATTCCGGTTCCAGGTCCAACCATGATAATGTCCGTTGAGATATCCTCTGGAAGAACGAAACTCCTTGTTGGAGACATGAAAACAGGAACTGTGGACCCACCCTCTGGGCATCGATCTGCGAGATAACCGGTTGTCAGACCTGTTCGATCTCGACCATGGTGAGAATACCGGACAATACCAACTGTAAGATGGACGGTTCCAGGCTCATGATCTGGGCTTGAAGCAATTGAATACAAGCGAGGTTTGAGAGTATCCACAGCATCAACGAACTCTTGAGCACCAAGATTGAGGGACGGCATGTCCTCGAAGAGGTCAACATAGTCGCGTGACCATATGTAATCCTCCATGGCGGCATCATCGTTAACGAGGCTGGACCAAAGCGCAAACTCTGGGTCATCCACTGGCCCAAGTGGGGCATATCCTTCTGGATAATCGCCCTCTTCAGCACTCATCCATTGCTCAAGTAGAACTCCATCAGAATCCAACCGAGTTCGGGATACAATCTGCATTTTTACACTACTACCTGAATCTGAGAAATGTGTCGAAAGGCCCTGAATGAAGCGCTTAGAGAGGCGGTGTATCTCGGACTTAGTGAGAAGGGCATTCCGCAGGGTCATCTCCTCATCCTTTACTACAACAATCTCATCCGGAGGGCAACCAAGACGTTCAATGGTAAGATCCACAAGATCAGGGGGGCAAGTCGGGAAGACGCCCAACGCGTCACCAGCTTTGTAATCAAGACCAGAATCACCGAGATCAAACACAATATGGCGCGTTTCTTTTAGCGACCCTTCGCCGTTGAGCACGTAATTGACGTTGATATTCGAAGGGTAGGGGTTCTTGTTTGAGTACTCTGACATGGAATCGCACCCAGTTCGAGGGGGCCCGCTATCGGTATTTGAAGGGCTTCACCTAATATCTCTGAGGAGCGGTTGAATCAAATGCTGGATAGAAAAGCGGACTGTATGGCGTCCTCACTCCGATTCATCGGTTCAGGCAATGCCTTCTGTCCACCCGGGCGCTTCCATTCCTGTGTCGTCCTCGACGAAACTATCCTGATTGATGCTCCTCCCACGATTCTACCCCAGCTGCACGCCGCCGAGATATCCTCGGCAGCCATTACTGATCTGATGATTACCCATTGGCATGGAGACCATGTCTTCGGACTCCCATTCTTACTCCTTGAACGAAGATTCATCACCAATCGAGATGAATCAAGGCGGCTGCGAATACATCTGAAAGCAAGTGGAATCGAGCGGATGAAGGCTATCTGTGAACTAGCATTCCCTGGAACCTTACTCCCCGTCATCGAGGAACGTGTTGAGTGGGTTGTCAACGATGTAGGTGAAGTTGGCCAATGGTCGTACGAGCGGTTTCCTGTATTCCACACACCGGCGACGGAACCGCATGGCTACATGCTCCGAGATAGCAACGGTTTCACACTCCTACATACTGGCGATTCAGGCCCTTGCGAAACCATAGATCAGAGAAGGCCTGAATCGGATGCTGTAATCTTAGAAATGGGAGTCCCAGATGGGGCTGAATTCCCACATCATCACCGTCCAATCGACATCGTTCATGTAGCTGAATCTGATCCGGAACGAACCTTTCTCATCACTCACAACTATGCATCTGGAGCAGGAGTTGAAACGGGGTTCAAGATACCTGCTCTACCTCCGAACGCAATCCAAGTGGAAGACGGACAGAAATATCATCTGGAACCTAGAAACATCACACTGCATGATTGATATGTGAAGATTTAAACACCCCTAAGATACAGAAAAAAATGGTTTTCTTTCATTTCTTAATGGGCAGAATTAAGTCATTGACGCGGGTGTGAAGCAAGTCCCTTTGCCCTATCCCGGGACCAACCGTGGACATGGGCTTGGATTTGGAGTGATTGAAATGACGAACATCTTTGAAGCGGCGAGTCGTTCAAACTCAATGTTCTCAGATCGTCGAGTCTTTGACCCTCGCCACTCTCCCTCGACTCTCCGTCATCGAGATGCACAAGTACACGCCATGGTACTCAACCTGGCGGACGCTCTTGAAGGCCACATCCCAGGTAACATGATTCTCTACGGCACGACAGGTGCAGGGAAGACTGCAGCCGCCCGATTCGTAATCCAACAACTTGAGGAAAGGGCAGAAGCGATTGGTAGTAGTGTGACATCACATGAGGTGAATGCCCAGCATACTAACACCCGCTATAGGGTGCTACACAGTATCGCCACCCGACTCTGGGAGAAAGGCGATGTCACTATTCCATTCACAGGATGGCCTGCAGACAGGGTCCTTGAGGAAACCGTTCGTCGCATGGACCGACGATCAGGAGTCCATGTCATTGTTCTCGACGAAATGGATCGCCTTGCAACACAATCCGAGGAACAGTTGCTCTACGATCTAACCACTCTGAACGTACTCCTGAGTACGGCGCGAGCCTCAATCATTGGAATCAGTAACGACTTCTCATTTACCGACTCACTGACCGGCCCCATACGTTCTCGACTAGCAGCAGAAGATATTGTGTTCACACCTTACACTGCTGACCAAGTCAATGACATTCTGATTGATCGGGCAACAGATGGCCTTCGCGAAGGAACCTGGGATGAATCTGGAATCAGGTTGTGTGCCGACCTAGCTGCGAAGGAACATGGTGATGCAAGGAGGGCAATCGACCTTCTTCGTGTATCCGCACAACGTGCGGAGATTGGTGATGCAAACAGTATCAATATCGAACATGTAATCAGCGCTCAAGCCCAAATGGAACAGGATCGCGCCATAACGCTCATGCAAGGCCTTCCTGAGCACCAGAAATTGATTCTGATGTCTATCCTCATCAATCAGAGAAACGGCGTTCACACCCAAAATAGTGGAACAATATGGGAAACCTACACTCAAGCTTGCTCCCGCGCGGGCTTCAGGCCATTGACATCACGGCGTGTATCTACAATCATCAACGAGTTCGATTCAGCAGGTCTCGCACATGTAAGAAATGTCTTCCTAGGCCGCCATGGAAGAACGAAGCATGTGTATAGCCTCATCCCAAAGGGAATCGATGCAATACAGATTCTATCCCAAGATAATCCAGGCCTCGAAGCGGCATCCAAGGGTGCCTACAAACTCCAGAAAAGGCTTGGATAAGACGCAGTCTCATCCGGCAACGGTTAAGACGACCTCTCCGGTCGAACGGTCATGGCGGATGATGCGGTCGACGAGGTTAGCCCCTCCTTCATTCCAGAATCGCCCACACTTGGGCGCATCCTGACAAGTATAGGTATCTGGGCTCTGCTCGTCGATGTGATCAATATCCTGTATGGCGCATACGCTGCGGGACAGAAGGTTGTCTGGGCTGGATTCCTAACGTATGGATACCTTGCAGACAACACACACGTAACCCACGATGGAACTGTCTTCAGTTCAGGTGACATGGTGTTTACCGCCATGGCTCTCGCCTGCCTCGGGCTTGGATTCATGATTCTACAATCTACTGAGGAAAATGGGTTTGTTGGATGGTTGCAAAGTTTCCTTACCCTCGACCGCTGGACGCCTTTCTTTGACGCAAGTAATGGAACCAACAAGATGATTGGTAACTGGATGACCTTGATTGGACTCATATTCTATTTCGGATGGTCTGGAATGAACATGACTTGGGTCGACCCGGGTGTTTACGCGATTACAATTCCTCTAATCGGGTTCGGCATCATGCTTCCACACCTCGATTCTGATGCAGAAGATGCTTGATTACCGGTGTCCTGCACGGCCAAGAATTGCATCTATGATGCCTTGTCCGACTCCCAGCCAGATAGCAACACTCCAAAGGATTCGAATCCGTGACCACGGTACTGCAAACATGGTAATTTCCACGAATATCCCCAATAGAGCAATTGTTGGGTAATCGTAGCAAAGCAATTTGACAGCAAGTGACCATAACCCCAACATAGGAAGTATGAGGGATATGATAGCACCATCTGAGATGAAATCATGATTCATCGTCAAGTTTTCAGATGTCTTAACTCCACGAAACCCATATCGCCGAATAATTCTGAAATGAGCGCGAGCATCTCGACATCTCTTCTTGAGGAACCGTAAGAGACCCTCCTCTGCCACATGTTGGACCGTTGCTTCAGGGACATAGAGAATGGTTCCTCCATTCTGGATCATCCGGATACTGACCTCCATATCTTCTGCATGAAACCACTCAGGTGAAAAACCACCAATTGAACGAAGCATATCAGCACGAAACATGGAACATGGGCCATTGGCAAGTGATACGATTTTATCGCGACTCGCATACTTCTTCGCGATGACCTCTGAACGAAGACGAGAAATTCGACTTGATCCCGGTGCGAATACAGTCCGGCCTGTCAAGGCGACTACATCCTCGCTTTCTAGACCAGACAAGTGAGTAAGCATCGTACTAATCCAGTTATAATCCGGACGGCAATCGATATCTGTAATCGCAATCCATTCTCCAGCGGCTTCGTTCACAGCACGATTACGGCCGGCTGATAGACCCACTCTTCCTTGACTACGAACGAGAAGTTCGAGACCACCGTCAGAGGGTGGTAAAAATGACTGCATCCGTTCCAATGTTGCATCATTTGAACCGTCATCCACTGCTATGATCTGCAATGGTCGGTAATCCTGAGCACAGAGCGAGGAAAGACAATCCTCCACCCAATCTTCAGCATCACGCGCACATACAGTGATAGTGATGAGCATCACTTCGACTCCGTTGACTGGAACGCATCAAGAAAACGACGAGCCCTATATTTGGCGGCTAAATCCACACGACGGACGACGATTCCCTCTCCTGGCTGACCATACATGATGACTGTACCAAGAGGGCAGATTAGAATCAAAGGAATCGGAGAAAGATCTTCCTCTCCTTCAACATCGATGACCGTGGGGCCATCCCAATCCATAGCATCTCGACAAGCTTCGTACATAGACCGCGTTAGCGTTCCTGCTGGGTTGACCGCATAGAAGCGTTTAGACTCATCAAGAGCAATCCGAGATGATGGACTCCATTCCTGCCTTTTCGTACAACCGTCGATGACAGCAACACGCGGGATATGGCCACCCTCTTCGAGAGATAGAACGGTGACATCCCCAACTGCGACAATCATCGATTTATCCTTCACAGTTGAAAGAGCGGATTCAAGGGCGATGGATGGGTTATCCTCTGGGCCCTTGTGCAACGTTCCCAAAGGTTGTTTCAATTCATCATCAAGGACTGCAGGCATATACCGAACAGTATCGAAATCCGATGCCTGAATCCAGAGATTTCCAGATGGTGAGACAATACCGCTCCTAATTCGTGATGATGAAAGAATCTCCCCTGCTTCATCGATGAAATGCGCCACAACCACAATTTCCAACGGTTTCAATGCCGCTTCAATACGCATCTGGTTGATTCGCTCACATCCATCGAGTGTTTCAGATGTGCAACCAATGACTACACAATCTTCCCGATGTGGCGCAGGTCCTAATGGATCATCTAACATGTGTACTGAAGCCTGAACTCCAGTCTGTTCAATAAATGTAGAAAGTGATTCAAAGCGTTGGTCGTAGGATTGGACCTGATTTCCCTTCGCTGAAGCCATACTGTCTGAAGTCACATGAATCTCAAGATTATCGCAGCGTGCGGCGACCTCTTCGATCAGGCGATGATGGCCTACATGGAGGCGATCGAACGTTCCACCAAGAAGGCCGATCCGTTCGCTCATGCCCCTAGGTAGAGTCGGAGTGAATTGAAACATCCGACAGAGTCTGTGTCCCGGGGCGTAACTTCCCGCTTCATCGCCGTAGCTCACGGGCCTGACCCTGCCCCAGGACGTCTGTCGGACGGATTGGTTGTCCCATGAATCATCCCATTCGGTCAACCGGGGACCCATAGTCCGTCCAGCCGTCGTTTGCCTCACGGATCATCCCAGATGGTCCCCGTGAACTTCGATCGACGGCGAATCCCCGAACGTGGTACCGAACGTCATCCTTCCTTCCGGCGAGGGAGGTCGTCAGCACGGTGTTGCAGTCGGGGCAAGCATACTCCGACTCCGTTCCGTTATCAATTCACCGATACAGTACTCGAGGGCGGTCTGGCGGACACTCTGCCAAGCAGTTGCATAATCGCAGGAGAACCATCAACATCGATTAGATGATGAGAAGAAGGCCACTGCTCTACTGGACGACAAAGCCAACCTACGTGACGATGCGTAGAGCCTAGACGAGGTGGGCGGTCCGCCCTCATATCCTCGATTGCTTGGGCTGCATCGATTAAGGAATCCTGTACCGCTTCATCGAATCGGGTAGACGATAGGAGACGTCGAATTCGATCTGAAAGACTTGGACGGAAACCTGGATGAATACCCGGAGAGGCTAGGGGCAAAGCAACCTCCGAATCGAGAGGTTGGAAGAGAAGAGCCGGCCAAGGTGCTGGATTAAATGACAGTGCTGAACGACCAGACTCACTCTCGGTAAGGATTGTGAGGACCTCAGCAGCGTGTGATGACCACCACGACCATGGTAAATGTTGGATGATGCGTATGATATCCCTTGTATCTGGGGCAGAACCAAATTCATTCCAATGCATTAACAGTCTCCATGACTGTAAATCATGGTCGACTGGAAGAGTGTAGGATCTACGAATAAGAGATTCAGAGATTATCTCGATACCGCCCTTGCGAGATTCAGGATACACCGATAGCAGATGGGCAACACCTGACAAAGTATCAGAACAACGAATAGGTGGAGATTTAATCCAAGCATCGATTCCCCATCGAAGCAAATCAGCGGCTTCATTATTCGTTAACCATTGGGCAATTGATAGAAGGCATCCTGATGCCCAAGAACGCGTCTTCTCATCCTCAGCATACAACGCAATTCGACGCATAATGCTGCGCTTCTCATCATCGACGATGAGAACTTCATTGAGATGTTGAACAAGAGCAAGCCTCCATTCATCCGAAGTAATCCATATGATCTCAGGGATACGTGGAATTGGAATCTGATTTACTGCAAGTAGACTCGACCAGTGATTTTCCATACGATCATGAGTCCTCTGCCAACGGTCAATCCGGTTCACATCACTCGATGCAATCCATGCTGCCAATGGGTTAACCCGTTCTATCGAATTAGCAAATTTTTCGTCTCCATCGCCATGAATGGAGCAAGCATACAGGATTTGCTCCTCAAGAGTATCCTCAATCAATGGAGGACGCATGGATGTAGTGAA